>BNJU01002847.1_pt1 | contig 243459 bp, 391 predicted proteins | sample 8539281 | NCBI WGS metagenome assembly BNJU01 (sample SAMD00202456, study PRJDB9452) | human saliva metagenome | isolation source: human saliva | place: Japan | reverse complement strand
TTCAGTTACGTATTACCAACTCTTTAAAAAGGGTATGTATAATTTCTGTATTAACCATACACTGATTACTGGTCTTTTTCCTCTACCATGTGTTCTCCTTCCGCTTTTAGGCAGAAACCATCCACGCGTCGAACGCGTGAAGAAAGTGATAAATGGCGAACCAGCCCTCTGCTCTCGCGGACGCGTCAAACGCGTAAAGCGCGGCCTGCGGTTGCGTTTTGCCTCAACCTCGCCTCTTTTTCCTGAATGCTACCCAGCTTCCTCCATGGTTAGCTGGTCTCATTTTGTCTTCTTCAGTTGTTTTGATATATACTCGGATATTCTTGCTTCGTTTTTACCTACTGCACCTATCATATCCTTTTGCACCAAAAATTCTCGGTTTTCTGTGTTTACACTTAATTCCCAAACTGTTCTACAAATTGTCACTGCTCTTACCTTTTAGATATCCCATGAATTTGGATGTCGAAATATTTGAGTATGATACTAGCATGAATATGATCCGGGCATGCCCCAGCATTCAGAACCTCACCTTTCCACTCCATAGTTTTTCTTAATATTTTTCCAATCTCTATTTTGTCCATAGAGACACCATTCTTCGATATTTTGGTGAAAACTATGTGATACTTTGCAGTCTCCACTCTTGTGTCAAGTATTGGATACATATTTTTCTCAATAAAATTTCTCTTTAAACAAAAGTCATCTCTTATACAAGATTGTCTCTTTGAATCTTTTTAATCTCAATTATTCCTAAAAACTTTAAGATAATCCTATGTTAAACTATTGTGTCATCCGTTACTATATCTACTTATTTGCATATTCTCTAGCTTACGTTGCCATCCTTCCAATTCTTCCTCTCTCATTCGAAGTTGATAATATGTTTTCCCTTTCTTTTTAACATATTGTTCACCAATTACTTTAGCAAAAATAATCTCACCTATAGCATAGTCATACACACTTTTACCCTCTGGCAGCTCATTTGATGAACACTCCCGAACATATTTCTATAGTCGAAAAGCTTAACCTTTAGATAATTACCTGCTCTATCTGTCCCACTTTCAGTACATTTTGTACAGTCTTTCCAATTAATGTTTGTCTATCACCCTTATAATCTAATAATTGAACACTTGTTAAGGCACGTAAGCCATCATAACTGAAACCCAGAATAAATTTTTATCTTTTTTAACATCTTCTGTTGAGAACTGTTTTATTTTGACCAGACGCGATACTTCCATATTATATGCCTTAATTTGTGCACTCTTTTCATGCTTATATTTCGAAAACGTCCTTCCAAATAACACCTCTCTTTTCAATATAATCCAACGATTTTCGTAATATTTACCATGTTCAAAAGCTATTTATTAGTCTATGAACCCTTTCCTTCTCCCAACCACTCATAAATTATTCTGTTATTAGGCATATGAGATGTTTTTAGTTTTTAGTTCTTCTTGTAAATCAGAATAATGAGCTTCTACTTGATGACCCTTCTATAGCTTTAATACAAATTAAAAATAAAAATAATAATACGCTTGAGGTTATCTCCGATTTGTTTCCATGATGCAAGTTTTGTAGTGCCTCATCCATTAAAATATCGTCGTTATCTCCATCAAAATAACGTAATGCATATCAAATTCTAATATTAGCACCATTTTTAGGTTCTTGGTTTATATTATCCTCCATTAACTGCATTACTTGTTTAACTATCAGTTTTATCTTTCCCATCAGAAAAACAACTTTTTCTTTTGCTCTAGCAATAAATCTTCTTACAACTGGTTTTGTATATCTCTGCATTACTTAAATATTCTTGCTACATCTCAACGGTGCTCTCAATATTGTAATCATATCTTCAAAGAGTTTGCACATTTTGCTGATAATCTCACTGTAGAATTTCCGTATCTTCCTCACTTTTGTAAACTTCTAAAACCTTCTAAAAGAGTTAATGCTCCTATCATAATATTTCCATAAACCATGACTCTCTATATTGCTTTATAAAAATCTTCTGTCAGAACATCCGTATAACTCTTTTCCAAAGTCCAACAGAAATGCACATTTCAATGTCAGAAATATATCCTGCTACCTATATAGTTTCCCGCACTTTTTCAAACTGTTCACTCGCTTCTTCAAGGTTGTTGTATATTTCATTAGTGATAACAACTGTTCATCGTCACACTCTTTACATTCTCCGCTTCTCTATATAATTTTCGTTCTATATATTTCCTTATACTCATACCATATATATGGTATAAAAATCGAATCATACTCACCTAATCCTTCCGCAAGAATACTGCTTCCTTAGCTTCATATATCCTTTTTCAATCAATATGCGAATAATACTCGTGACAAATGTGCTTTAAAATGAGGTTCTCCGGTAGGTATTCACAAGTTCTTGAAAACCAGTCCTATAGAATTGTATCTTTCATGCTCATCAACATTTTTGGAATCAATGATTTCATATATCTATCGCAGGTGCGAACTTACTATTAATCAAGCTATCCGGATCTCGAAGAATTAACAAATTCTTTTAAAAACATCTATAGCTGAGTGAGATCAAACATAATGTTCTGCTAGAATATTTAATAAAATCTCTAAGAAATTTTGAAAAATCTCTGCTTGTTCTAATGCTCTATCATTAGTCTTTAGAAATTCTCTGTAAAATTATTTCTTTAGCAAATCCGGATGACGCATCCTAACAAAAAGAATTCTGTCCAAGATTTTGAACACGTATCACAATTATCATTAACTGGATTTTCAAACATTTCCATAGTATTATCAGATATCTTTTACTAATATCCAATTCTCATTTGACAACCAGTCCACCAAAGAAATATATTCTCGAAAACCAATCTGTCATTGTTAGAAATATAATGCAAAATAATTTTCGATATAATTCTTTACACCTTTAAACTTTTCTTCAAAAGGTACATTGACATGAAAAACGGATATCTTTCTTTAGGATTTTTAGTAAATTATTAATTTTCACGTTTTCTTTTCATCGGTCAAATATGGATCTAATTTTTCACCATCTCATTGAGACTCATCATCTATCTAATAACTTTCAAATCATCATCGGACGAATTTTTGTTTTCCTTTCAACCTGCTCACAAATAAAAACACATGTGGAATTGCTTGAGACATTAATTCTCCATTCAATTTCTTTAAATCATCATCACATTACCGAACTCTGACCACTATTAATATCGACATCCCCACTAAACGATAATAATTAGACACCTGTATTGATGCATTCTTTCATTGTATGAAATCAATAACAAAACCGGCATTTCTTTGCTCAAATGGTATGCACAATTCTTGATAAAGTCGTTCCGCCAGCACCCGGATTCATGGGTTTAGCCGAATTATTTTGCTTGATGTCTCTCACTACTTTTAATGATATTATTCTTTAATATTTCAAATTAGCTATCCTATCTATCGCAATCCATTCTTCACGCCGAAAATTAACTAAGTAAATTTCCCCTTGATAAAACAATTCACAACCTTGTTGTCATCATCTTTTTCTTCATCTCCTATTTAAATAAGAATTTGAAACAAGAATAATCCTCTAACTGAACTTCAACTCCATCTCTGCCACACACATAATGACCTTGTTTAAAATTATGTTTGTTAAATAGATGCGAAATTCTTTATTCAGGAAAAATCCGCTTCACCTATTGGAAATAGTATTTCTTTATAATCATCAATTATTTCCTCGAATTGCACTCTTGAGACTGGTAGATATATTTTTAAAAGAATCTTCTGTATTGCATCAAAAGCATTCAAGATCTCCTTAATACCTCTCCGCCCATTATTATAACTTTTTAATGGTTTAGAAAATACTTCATACTCGTACAGACATTCATTTAGTATAGATCCATATTTTGACGCCACTCACGATCAGATTCTACTAATGATTCTGGGATATCTTGTATTCCATTTATGTGAAAACCAATACGGCGTGCTACTTACTGCATTAAAATGAATTTTCTGGAGATGAAACATCAAAAGAATTAGTTTCAATACCATATTCATTCTGCATATGCTTTGAATAATCCATCTCCCTAGTATTTATGTCAAAATCTATGATTAACGACCATTTAATAAACAACAGTCTCTGTTTTGCTAAATCATCTAAATTAACCTTGTCACATATTAAGCATTATATCTGGTTACATCCCTAATATCCACACTCATCCTGCAAATTTACGTATTCGGTCGACTGGATTAAAATTAATTTTGGGTTCGGAATCTATGTATTCTAGGACAATTATGAATTTTCGTATAGGACTCCTATAAATATTAGAATCCACATCATTTCCTATGTGCTTGTTAGTCATTATAAATTGATTAATATTTTTAATCAAATCAAAAATCAATACTCGTGCTTTTCCGATTAGGATAGCATACAAAATCCATCTGTTCAGACAAATATTTTTAAATTTACTATACTACCGTTGGATTGTTTTCCATTTTCAATAATGTGAACTAAAACCTTATACTCTTTCCATGGGATTACTTTCGATCATACAATTCCTCATATCTTCATCCAAATAATGTTTTAATCCCAATTCATAAGATTGTTGTAACTTATTCTCTGCAGTATTTAATCTGAGCTTCCTCTTTGTTACCTTCTAATAAATCTTTATACTGGTTAAAATATGATTGGACTTTTCATTAAATAATGAAATAATAACCCTTTATTCTTGTAACCCAAACGTCATATCACATCTTCTTAGTTTCATATGCTTTTTACTAAAAACACAACATTTTATTATCTTTTCAAATTTTGCAATCCATTTTTACTTCTATTTTAACTGCAACATAGATTTTTCAAGAGATTATTGATAAGGTCAGTATAAATCATCTGATCGACCACTTCCGTTATGCTTGTGATTTTTGCCCTGCATCTTTGGAGGACGCCCGCAATGATAGATTCTGCTGATGTTCGGTATTCCAGTCGATAATAATGTATCGGTCATGAAACTCTCCGCCGGACTTTTGGAATGTTATCTTTCGAAACGGATATTCTTGCAAAAGTCTTGATATTCAAGGGGTATGGAGTCCTTTGCCAATATTATCGCTGAATATAATGATCTCTATCGATGAAAGGAACATCCTTTAATAAAACCAAAGTTTTCACTCCGATGAAGTTATCGACAATATAAATACTTTTTCGCTATGATGCAATGTCCTTATAGGCAAGATTTGCTTCGATTGGCTGTCCGTTCAAGAGTAAAAACCGTATTTAAGCTGCGGATTGCTAAGGTCGAGAATCAGGTCAGACAGTTCGGATTTATGCACCACATATTTCTAAATGTGTCCACTTCCACCACCTGTTCTTCCACATCTCTTAAATCTCGTCTTAAATCTTGCATTTCACGACATTACTCGTAATCTGCATCGAAAGCTGCAAAACTTCTTTTCCCAATCAACCCTTGATTTTCTACGATGTAGTCTTTCATTTGCTTGAAAGTGCAAATCAAGGCTTTACTCTGTTTTGACTGCAAGCTCTCCTTTGAGAACTGTCATCAGCATATAGATTCCCTGCTCGGTAAAAAGCATGAGGATTGTACTTAATATTACTGCCTCTCCTGTATTCTTGTTCAAGGTCGCATTTTGCGACCTTGTAAAGTTCAGATACTTCCTCATCCGTTAATTGAAACATAAAGTCTTCATCAAATTTCTCAATATTTCTTTTAACCTGCTCATTAAATCGCTTTGTTTCATATCCATAGATTTCGGCTAATTCAAAGTCAAGCATAACCTTTTGTTCCTAATAATATAAATCTTTTTACAAGGGATTCATGATTTACAATCATCATTTCATCTTTTTATCCATTTCTTTATCCTCTTTATTCAAATTTCCAAACACCATTTTCAATAAATTATATTGTATCATAAATGAAAAATACCTCATTATAATGCCTTTGAAGAATTAAAAACAATATAAGTATCCCATCAGACCACAAGGCCACTTTGAATGCGCCAAACTATTTATGTCATTCACTCCCATGTGAATGCACCTCCTCTGTTCCTTTGTTTGCAGCTGATAGACCGCATTCAAAGTGTGACAGAAGGGTTTTTCATTTTCAATTCCTGCTCACTCGGCAAAAAGCCTTTACTGAACCACGCGTCCAACGCGTGGTTTTACTTAATCGAGTAGGAGGTGGAGATTGATCACCCACCGTCCTCTCACACCACCGTACGTACCGTTCGGTATACGGCGGTTTCAATAGTTGACGCGCACTTGCCGCTACGCATCAGCTAAATCATAGTAGCCCTTGCGTGCCAATATTTCTTTTGTGAGTCCCATCTTTACTGCAACTGTGTTGGATACGAACCAGTGATTCGCCGGCTGTTCGCCGCCATATATGCCAGTTCTTCCGGTACTCCCAGTTTGTCAGGTGCCATCTTCGACGTGCCTTTTCCCATCATCTCCATATACACATACGGATCTCGATGGTATAAACCATCCGTTGAGTTCTTCAATGGCATTCTTCATCGCCGCGATTCCGTGAGTTCAGCCAGCCGCGCATACACTCTGATTCTGCAAGTGCGTATGACACTCTGAACATGTCTTCGGGAAGAAAGACTTTTCAGTTTGCCTTTCATCTTCTTCCACGACTTCGGATGAACGCGAATGTATGTCCCACCCCCGTTCCTTCCCAGCGCGAAGCCGAGGAACTTAAAATTTCGAATCGCGAATACACTGCTCACTGCTCTTTTTCCCTGTTTACGGTCAGCCTAAGCGTTTCTTCAAGGCACTTTGTGCTTGTTCCAGGAGCCTCTTTTGCGCTCTTTCACCCTCGCCAGCAATACGATGTCATCTGCGTAGCGCACACATGGTACGCCTCCGAACTCCTTGTCAACTCATCCAGATCAGATGTTTCTGCCAGTAATGGTGACGGGTTTCCTCCTGGGCACCTCCGTCTCCATGACCACCTTTCACCATCACCCGCCTTCAGACATCTCTTAATGATTTTGGATGACCCTCATCACCATGTCCCTTTCTCAGCAGGTTCAAGCCGCTCATGATTCAGCGTGTCAAAGTATTTGCTGAGGTCAAGACGACCGCATACCGGTATCCTTCCCTCCGCATACTCTCTCACTCTGTTTTATCGCATCCAGACCCCGCCCCGGTCGGCGCTAGCTTCCGTCGAAACTTCGCTGTAATGGGCATAATGTCTGTCTGACGCCTGCCAGATGATTCGGTCGATGACGGTGAGGAATACCAAGCTTTCGTATTCCGCCGTCCGTTTCGGGATCTCGACTCTTCTCACCGTGTTTTGAGTGTACTTTTCCTCGCGTATCCTTCCGATGAGTTCGTCCTGCTCCGCAAATAGGGGTAGCGCGTCATTGATGGTCATCCATCGACCCCGGCTAGCCCTTGTCTTTAACTCTCTTGTGGCTTTATCATATTCCTTCTGTCCAGTATCGCCTCAGGGAAGTCCCGGCTCGTCGTCCCTTTCACTTCCATATCCGGCGGAACGAACGGCGCGCTCCTGCATACGCTTTTACGTTCCGCGCTGATTCCTTTGTGCAGGCTTTTCTCTCGTTTTCTGCGCTCAAGTCCTGTTCCTCCTTTCGGTCGTACTCAAGACTCCTGGCTGATTCGGCCCTTCACGGACTGGCCCGCTACTATGGCCTTTGCTGACTTCTCACCATTCGTTGTTACTACGAGTCTCCTCGCCGGTAGAGACCCTCGGGTACTCACACGTTCTTTCCCTCCATCCACCACATCTACCCTGCAGTTCCGTGTAGCTTTTGGACTTTGACCTCGTGGCGGCCTCTATCCCATACAGAGCCTCGTAGCGATTTCTGTTCGTCAGGCGGGAGGTTTGCCCGTGGGTTGTATTTCCCCATCCGGCTTCCTTCAGTTCCACTCGCGATGGACACCCTTGCTTTCGGCTGCATCCTTCCCTTTACCGGGCGAGTTCGGACTTTCACCCTGTTAGAACGTGCGCTCGCGGGCAGCACTACAGCTATGACGTGCTTTTTCTATCGTCTTTGGTAACCAATTTTGTAAATTTTTAGATTGATTTTGTTGCTTTCATTGATTCCCTGAAGGAACGCTATAACAACTGCTCCGACCATCGGTATTCCATAAGGACTTAACAAAAATCCTAATACCAATGCCTCAATGCCAAGTGATATCTCTTTTTGCATAAATGATCCTATTGCAGCAACTATACACATCAGCATTAAGAAATACAGAATAGTTGTTCCTATGCCTAATTATAAATGTCAGAAAGGCTGTGAGGATACTCAGCAAGCTGATTGGAAACAAGATTATTTTTATTATCCATCTTATCATTTCTTATTCCTCACTTCCCAATTCATACTTTGTATCTCCACACACCATATCAATGCAAACATAAACATCAATATAATTTTTAGGACTTTTTCTTCCTCCATCGCCATCTTCATTAAAGACATAATGCTTGTAAAACTGCTTAAAATGTAGGATTTTCACGATTTCACTCTTTGTATCAACGCTATGCACTCCACATGCTTCGTCTTTTGAGAGTATCATACCTTAATCACCCTCGGCTTATACTCCAGTTCTACGAACTTCTCCAGGTTCATTGCCATTGTGTTGGGATTGCAAGATAGTACAGAATTTGCTCTATGCCGTAGCTTGCCAACATCTCCACGACCTTGTCGTGCATTCCCATGCGAGGCGGATCTACAACTATCATGTCCGGCTTCTCTGTCACCTCATCCAGCTTGGCCTTTACATCACCGCAGATGAAATGAGCAATTATCGATTCCGTTCATTTTTGGCGTTATCGATAGACGCATCGATAGAATCTGCACTATTTCCAATTCGCCTACACCTTCTTGGCTTGATGCCATAAGGTTTACTGAGTTGTGCCGTTCCGCAGTGCAGATCGTACACAATCTTGGCATCCGGATCAGGAATCAGCGCAAGTGCTTCGCTGTACAGCCTCTCTACTGCCTTGATATTAGTCTGGAAGAATGAGAACGTATTCACCTTGAACTTGAGTTCCAGGATCTCTTCGTTGTAATAATCACGACCGCATAGGATCTGCTCCCTCGTTGATAACGGCATCTGCCAGACTGTCGTTAAATGTGCGCAGTACTCCGACTAGCTTGTTGTCGAGCTTGATTTACTTATGCAGCATCGTTGGTAGCCGGCCTCATCAAAGCCATCCTCGCTGCTTGTTGCGATAGTTTACCAGCAGCTCGTGAGGTCTTTTGCACCGTGACGCACCACGAGATTTCTAAGTGAACCTGATGAGACTTCTTTGTGATAGAACGAATATCCCTTATCAATGCAGAAATCCAGTGTTGCACGCAGCACCCTATTGAAATCCATCGGCACCAGCTGACATTCATCACATGTCACAATCGACATGAAATGCTTTTTCTTATGCATGCCAAGAGTGAGTTCTCCGCCGATTTCAAAATCGCCGAAGGTATACTCCATCTTATTCCTATATCTATATCCGAGAGCGCCGTACGCACCTGGAATACGGAATCATCAACTTCGGTGCCTAACTAGCTGCTCCCTATAATATTCTCTCTCCGCGCTGCTGTACCGTAAGGTACACCTGATACAGGCATCCCCGCAGAACTCGGAGATAGGACATTTCTTAAAATTCTCCATATTTGTTATAGAATTCCCGCTTATACTCGAGGAACCTGTCCTCTTCAATCGCCTTTCTGATATTTTTCATCGTGTTTACCAGGAAATGAATATTGTGTTCCGATAGCAGCATTGATACACGTACTCCTCATTCTTGAATAAATGCTGAGGTATGCGCGAGTAGTTCCCGGCAATAGCATTACGATCACGATCAACGTCCTGAAATCACTTTGCAAATGCAGCATTCTTGATATTTATATTGCTCAACTCATACATCGCTGCACTGTGCGCAGTCTCGTGGCGGCACACAACGAACATATCCCAAACCGGCTCCACACTTTCAAATAAAGTAGTCCGGTGTACCGACACCCATCAGATATCTCGGCTTGTCCTCAGGCAGCAGATCAGTGCATTCATCAAGTACATCCAGCATTATATCCTTAGGCTCGCCTACTGAAAGACCGCCTATCGCATATCCCGGCAAATCAAACTCAGTGATCTGCTTTAGCTGGCCTCACTGCAGATCGCTGCACATTCCGCCTGCATGATTCGAGACAGTGCTCGCTTCATCGTGTCAGATCCGGACTCAGTAGCGAGCCTTTGTCTCAAGCTTCTGTGATGGTCGATCGCAGCGCTTCAGCCATCTGGTCGTGCGTGCCAAAGATCTCTCGACATATTTTCTCTCAGTCGGATAAGCGACACAATCGTCAAACGCCATCATGATATCCGAACCGAGTGCCCTCTGTACCTCAACCGAACTTTCAGGTGTCATCATGCGAGATGAACCGTCTATATACGATTTAAACTTTGCACCACTCCTCGGTTATCTTGCGAAACTTGCGGCGAAAACACTCTGAAAACCGCCGCTGTCCGTCAGAATTGGCCTGTGCTGCAGTTCATGAATTTATGCAGACCGCCGGCCTCACGAATTATTTCCTCACGGGTCTCAGATATAGGTGATATGTATTTCCTAGGATGATTTCTGCACCCGTCTTCTCGACATCTTCCGGCTTCATGGCCTTAACTGTGGCCTGAGTACCTACCGGCATGAATACAGGTGTTTCAATAGTGCCGTGCGGAGTAGTAATCCTGCCGCGCCTGGCACGCGTGCGATAATCTCTTAAACAGCTCAAAGCTCAGTGACTCCTTCATCTGCACCTCCTATCTGATAAACATAGCGTCGCCGTAGCTAAAGAACTTGTAATTCTCGCGCACCGCCTCTTCATACGCCTTAAGTATGTGCTCTCTGTCGTATAATGCCGAAACGAGCATTATAAGTGTCGATTTGGGCAGATGAAAATTTGTGATTAGACCATCCACCACCTTGTACTCATATCCCGGATAGATGAATATTCCTGTGCTCCTGTGTCCGCTCTCAATCTGCCACACTCCGTCGACCTGCTTGGCAGCGCTTTCGAGCGTCCTCGTCGAAGTCGTCCCGACCGAAATGATTCTTCTGCCATCGCGAATCGCACGATTAATGGTCTCAGCAGTCTCAAATTAATCGTATATTCCTCAAAGTGCATTTTGTGGTCCTCGACGTTCTCGACCTTTACCGGTCTAAACGTACCGATACCGACGTGAAGCGTAACAGAAGCGACTTCAATACCCTTGACCTTGACCTTCTCCAGCAGCTCATCTGTAAAATGCAGACCTGCCGTCGGAGCGGCCACCGACCCGTCTATCTTGCTGTATACAGTCTGGTACCTCTCCTTGTCATCGTCCGGCACGCCTCCTCAATATATGGCGGAAGCGGCATACTGCCTATCTCCTCCAAGCGTTCCATGAATATACCTTCGTATTCGAACTCTATGATCCTGGTTCCATTACCCTCATCCTTGAATCCCAGTATGTGAGCCTTAAACAGCTTGTTATCATCTAGGATTACCGTGTCACCTTCCTTGAGGCGCTTGCCGGGCTTGACGAGGCTCTCCCACTTGTCACCCTCGAGTCGTTTGATCAACAAAAACTCTGTATGAGCGCCGGTCTTCTCCCTTGGTGCCGTACAGCCTGGCAGGGATAACTCGCGAATCGTTTACAACCAAGCAGTCGCCCTCATGCAGGTAGTCAGGTATATCGTAGAAATGCTTGTGTTCTATCGTATCTGCAGCCCTGTTGAGCACCATCAGACGACATTCATCCCGCTTGAGAGAGGGTGCCTGTGCGATTAGCTCCTTTGGTAGGTTATAATCAAAATCTTCAAGTCTCATACCAATATTCTCCGGTCTTAATCGGTGGGACGCGATTACAGTTGGACTGCTAAGCAGCAATTGCCGCGCCTCAACGTGTTTAATCTTCTTTGTGTAGGACATCATTCCATATGCTCGTATGCCAGCTTCGTGACCATGCGCCCCTTCTGCGTTCGATACATCAGTTCCGATTGAATCAGGAACGGCTCGTTTACGTCCTCGAGCGTAACCCTCTCCTCACCGATTGCGCTTGCGATAGTCTCAATTCCAACCGGGCCTCCGCCAAAAGCTCCTGATGATAGTCTCCGGTATCTGTCTGTCCAGCTTGTCAGACCGCGCGCATCCACACCGAGCGCATCAAGTCGCTGCAGCTAACCTTGATGTCAATCCTGCCATCGCTGATCACCTCGCTGAAATCTCTAACTCGCTTGAGCAACCTGTTGCCTATTCTAGGAGTTCCTCTCGATCTGCTCGCAAGCTCGTCAAGGGACTCGTCGTCTATCTCAATATCAAGCACCTTAGCCGAGCGCAGCGGGATATTTCTTATTTCCTCATGCGTGTAGAATTCAAACTTCGTAGTGTTCCAAACCTATCCATCAATGGTGCAGACAGGCTTCCGGCTCTTGTCGTCGCTCCGACTAGCGTGAATTTAGCGATGTCGATACGCAGCGATCTTGCAGCAGGACCCTTACCTATGATTATATCAAGCGCAAAGTCCTCCATAGCCGAATAGAACCTCCTCAACCGAACGGTTCAGCCTGTGAATCTCGTCTATAAACAACACATCATTTTCGTTGAGATTCGTAAGAATTGCAGCTAAGTCGCCGGCTCTGCTTATTGCCGGGCCGGATGTCACCTTAATGTCCACTCCCAGCTCATTTGCAATAATGTTGTCAAGTGTGGTCTTTCCAAGCCCCGGAGGTCCGTAAAAAGCACGTGGTCAAGCGACTCGCCGCGCATCTTAGCAGCCTCGATATAAATAGACGGGTTCTCTTTCACGCGGACTGCCCGCAGTACTCGCTGAGGTACTGCGGTCTGAGGGATATTCTCCGTTTATTTCGTTAGGTATTACCTTTGTAGATGCATATTGTCAGCATTTTCCAATCCTTCTATTAGGTGAATTTCAGATTATCAGATTAAAGATAAGTAAAGCGTCGTTTTTATTCCTCCGACTCGCAAAATTTAAAGCAATGCTCATGAGCCGCTACAGCAGATATTTGAGCGCCTTCTTGATATAAGTCTCACTTCTAGATCTTCCTCTGATACATTCCCGATTGCTTCCTCCGCCTCTGCCTTGGAATAACCAAGCGTAGTGAGAGCCATGACAGCCTCTCTTCTCGTCGCATCGAGCCCCGGTATATTGACACCGGCAGGTGCTGATATGTCCGGCATAGGGAACAGCATCCACTTTGTCGCATAACTCGAGTATTACTCTTTCAGCTGTTTTTCTTTCCGACCCCCTGCGCCCTGGCAATAGCACTTGCATCCTTATTGATGATACTGTATTTTATCTCATCCGCAGAGCCTGTAGACATGATAGCAGAGTCCGGCCCTGGGGCTCAACTCCCTTTACAGTGATTAGCTGTTCAAAAGAGATTGAGTGAATCAGGCTGAGAAAAGCCATAGAGAGACATACCGTCTTCTTTTAACCTGCATATACGTAAATATATTTACAAGATCTCCTCCTGATGGAGCAGCAGTGGCGATGTATCTGCGATGTATATGCGAAATCAATACCTCCCTGGTCTCCACGACCATTGCGCCCTTATCGTAATGAGAGTATTCCCCCCTTGATGTTTCTAATCATTAGTTATCTCCCTCAAACCCTTGCGTTTCTAGAATGCGCGTGGCAAATTGCCGCCACAGCATCGGCTGTATCATCGGTTTTAGGCACCTCAGGCAGGTTTAGGGATAGTTTTAACCATCATCTGCACCTGAGCCTTCTCTGCCTTACCGTATCCGACAAGTGCCTGTTTAATCTGCATGCAGGTGTGTATTCGGACACGATAAGTCCACCTTCAACGCATGCGACATAGCAACTCCACGAGCTTCCCCTACTCCAATCGCAGTTGTAACATTTCTATTAAAAGCTCCTCTATTGATACTTCGTCCGGTTCGTATTTCTGAATTATCTCAGTCAGCCCATCGTAGAGCAGCTTCAACCTCTCAGGCATCGGCAGTCCGCTCGGTTTCTACCGAACCGTAGCTACGGTCTTAAAGCGGTTACCATTGTAATCTAGAACGCCATATCCCATGATGGCATAACCTGGGTCTATTCCTAAAATTCTCATCATCAATCACCTCGGATATTTTATCAAAATCCGCCTATTATGTCTATAAATGCACCACTTCAGTATCAATCTTTCGCATTTATACATTGAGCTGTAAGTTTATGCTATAATTAGCCTGTAAAATTGAGTGTAATCCATGTATTGCAATTTGGGAGGAAAAATGCGTTACTCAAGACAAAACAAGATTCTGGAACTAATCAAGACTCACGTGGTTGAAACTCAGGATCAGCTGCAGGATCTGCTGGAAGAAGCAGGCTATAAGGTCACCCAGGCAACTATTTCCAGAGATATCAAGGAGCTTCAGCTTGTAAAGGTATCGATTGATAAGGATCGCTACAAATACACTTCAGGCAAGTTTGACAAGCAGCCTATATCCGAGAGATTTGTCAAGATTTTCAGAGAGACGATTATATCCTACGCCTCGGCACAGAATCTGATCGTCGTCAAGACACTATCCGGCTGTGGCAACGCCGCTGCCGAAGCCATAGACTGTCTGGGACTCGACCATGTTGTCGGTTCAGTCGCAGGAGATAATACACTGCTGATAATCGTGGATCACGAGGATAACGTTAAGGAAATTTTGGACGGCTTCGAGAATATGATTGCTCTAGAGCATAAATGCGAGGCACAGAGGTAAATTGATGCTCGATCGTGTTGAAATAACTAACTTTGCGACAATTGCATATATGTCCTTTGATCTCGGATCTTCGCTCAACATTATCACCGGTGAGACAGGTTCGGGTAAATCTGTTCTGGTACAGGCTATCAGCACAGACCCTCGGTGGTCGTGCTGATATTTCGATGATTAGAAACGGTTCGGACAAAGCTCTCATCCAAGTGACCGACCATATCGGCGATGATGACGTAATAATCTCACGCGAGCTGCTCAAGAGCGGCAAAGTGTTGCTAAGCTCAATGGCGAGATAGTTTCAGCTTGCCAAGCTTCGTGATTTCTGCAAGGATTTTGTCGACATCCACGGACAGTATGACAACCAGCAGATTCTCGATCCGGAGAACCACATCCTTATAACCGACAGCTACAGGCATGAGACCATTTCCGGAGAGTTAATCAAGCTGGCTGAGCTTTGCAGAAGCTACCATGAGGTTAGACGTGAATACGACAAGCTGCTGCACAGCGAGTCGGAATCTGCAGGCAGCAGGACTTCTACCAATTTGAATTTGACTACATCGACAAGCTTGACCTGACACCAGGCGAGGATGAAGAGCTTCGAGAACAGCTAGACCTCATGCGCAACAGCGAGCGCATATATGAAGCGGTTGTGGGATCATACAGCAGGTTGACCGAGATCCGTCGGTTCTCAGCCTGCTGGGTTCATGCATGCATCAGCTTCAGGGCGTAGCTTCATATAGTGAAGAGCTCGGTGAGCTCTCAGGCAACTTCACTGAACTTTATTATAATTTGGAAGACCTCTCTTCTACCTTGAGGACTACCGGCGAGTCTATCAACTTCTCCGAGGAAGAGATCGATAGCGTCTCCTCAAGGCTTAGCGTGCTTGAAGATGCTAAACGAAAATACAACATGTCTATCGAAGAGATGATCGAGTATAAAGAAGAGTTAGATAACAAGCTCGGCGTCATCCACAATCTGGACAGCGAAAAAGAACGGGTGGCGGAGCTAATCGATATGCAATACCGTAATCTTGAGACTCAGGCTAATGTAGTAAGCAGACTGCGAAGGTCTAACGCTGAAGCCTTGGAACGGGAAATGCTACGTGAGCTCAATGACCTGGCCTTTGCTAATTCCGATTTTAGAGTGAGATCACTCGTCTTGACGAAATTACCGAATTAGGCTATGACGGTGTCGAATTCCTCATATCAACTAACCCGGGAGACCCTCTCAGACCTATGTCCAAAGATTGCATCCGGTGGAGAAATCTCCAGAATAATGCTGGCTTTCAAGCATATCATCGGCAGCAACGATAGTGTCGAAACCATGATTTTTGACGAGATTGATACCGGGAATCAGCAGCAAGACTGCACTTGTTGTCGGTCACAAGCTAAGCGAGATAGCCAAGCACAGACAGATTGTCTGCATCACACACCTGCCGCAGATAGCCGCATCAGGGTGATGATAACTTCTCAATCGATAAGAAGATATCTGATGAAAATCACACACCGTCATCGAACATCTAAACGATAACGGCAAGCTGGAGATGCTGGCAAGGCTAATTAGCGGAGCTCCTGACAGCAGTAATGCGATCGAGGCAGCACGTGAACTGATCGCAGCTGTCAAGACCGAATAACGATCACTGTGTAATAAAAGAAAAAGCGAGTCGGCGTTTTATCAGCACACAAACTCAGGCTTTCACATTTCGCATATCAGCTTAGGCTCATTATGTTCATACTATCAGGGACACGATGATGGTCGGCATATCTCACAAGGGCAAACTCAGGCTCATACTATGCTCATACTACCAGTTGAAGACGAATAGCTCCAGCGATGTGGTCTTGTCCAGCTCTCCTGATTTGAGCAATCTGTCGGTATCATATAGGGCCAGCAGGGAATTCTTTATCTTGGCTTTGCCAATCTCAACGGCAGCCGAATACGCCTTCTTAAGCCTGTACTCGTTGACTCCCAATCTCTTGGCCATAGCCTTAATGGACATGCCTTCTTCATCCAGCTCCAAAGGAGTCGTACATAAGCTCAAATTGTCCGACGAGCATAGACGCTAAAAGAAAAACATTGCCTCTCGACCTCGAATTGTCTCCGGCAGCAACGGTGTTGACCAGCAGCTGCATCGCCATATTCTTTTTACCATCCAGCAGATAATCGATAAAGTTAAATACGAACCTGTCCTTATCGCCTATCATAATTTCCTCAATTAGCTGGCGAGATATCGTATCTTCATCTGAAGCATTGACCAGCTTGGTCAGATCAGACTCCATCCTATACAAATCATATTCGCTATCATTGTTGAGATATCCGGTTATATCCACTAGATAATCCATATCGCGAGCTCCGATTAGCTTTCCGCGGCTCTGATTCTCTTGTTCACAAACGACTTCAACTCTGCAGTGCTCAGTCTTTCAAAATTATAAGTCCCTACATGCAGTCGCAACCTTAGTTGCAAAGGCATTTAGCTCGTCACGCTTCCCCGGGCTGTGTCCTCTATCAAGGGAAAATACAATTATCGTAGCCGGGTTCGGGCAACTCAAATACTCCAGAATCGTAGCAGTCTCGGAGACCACACTCTTTTTGATTAAAGGTGAATAATTTTTGACCGTTAACACTCGTGTGCCGGCAAACATCGTCATGGTATTTGCAGTTTCAACGATTTCCTGAGCTGTTACCCGCTCTCCATCAAAGTCTGTTACCACATATTTTTCTGTCCTCAGGGGTAGAAATTCTATCGATTACAGTCTTTAATGCCCAATCGGTTAGAAATCCTTCCTCTCCGTACATAAATATGGCGTTACCAAGTATTCCGTTCTTGAGGTCGTTGTTAAACTCTTTAAATGACATCTTCTATCATCCTGTCAATTCTAATTCTATCTCTATTGATATCTATACCTATAGCGCCCTGCTTATCGTTCCTGCACACCGCTGCTCCATGTCTGCGGAGACGTCTGATTATCCTCGGATTCGGATGTCCGTAAGTATTGTGCTTTCCACTTGGATTACTGCAATTTTAGGGCTCACAGCGCTGATAAAATCTTCAGTTGAACTATATCGGCTTTCCATGATGCAACCTTAAGTATGTCGCACTTTAACACATCGGAAGAATTATAGTATTTTACCATATCGAGCTCATCCTGCTCAACAAGGTCGCCCGTTATCATCACCTTGACACCATCGTAATGCACTATGTACACAGTATTGAGTTCATTATCATCGTCTCCGCTTTTAGCGGTTCTATCATCCATAGGCCATATTGCTTCAATCCATACCTCTTTTGACAGCTGTATTTTATCTCTAAAGCCAATCATCTTCACGCCACCTCCCGATACCTCGTTTCTGTACGGATATGGGATAACATATTTTTTTACAGGAAAAACCTCACCGAGTTCCATTGCCCTTTTGCAGTGATCTGTTGCAGTGCGTAAAGAGACTCATATCAAGGTCATTAATACCGTTTTTCAGGAAGTACTCTTTAAGGACCTTCTCTCCGATATTCTTCTTTATATCACCGCCGCCGTCTATCAGCATGTCATATCTACCAGTCCTAATATGTATTCCATCACCTTGCCCAACATCTACAAATACAATCTCATCATTTAAAAAGGATTTCTATATGCAAAAGCCGACTGCAACCGAAACAAGAGTAATCAACATCATACATACTGCTAATGTCCTGTATTTCCTGCGCAGAATCATGACAATTCCAAATTCGAGCATACGAAGAACAGCACCGCATACGCTGCAAGCACTATAGCAACCTTATGCGATCTAGCCGAATACGAAAAGCATCCATTCATATTCAACAGGTGGTTTAGCTGCAGTACGATTCTGATAAGATAATACATCACGCTTTTTGATGATAAACCCCGCACCGCCGGTAAATAAAACACTATTAAACCACCTGATTGCGAACGGTACCAGCAAGCTGATAAGTCCGACGATAGGAATATTTACAAGGAACCCAATCGGATTGATCTTGTTGAATGTATACACAGTGTCTGGCACCATAACGAGCTGAATCGAAAGAATAAATCCGGCATATTTGCCTAATAATCTGCCAAGTGGATCACACAGAAATGCAATACCGGCAACTGCAAGAAAAGACATCTGAAAGCCGGCTCCGAACAACAGATACGGATTGTATATGAGCAAGGCTATAAACGATGTAGCCAGAGCAGCTGACAGGTCAAATGGTCTCTTCAGATAGAATGCCAATATAGCAGTGCACGTTAATAGAACGGCTCTTGTCGTCGATACGTTCCAGGCTGTCACCTCTCCGTAGCCCAGCATTACAATTATAGTTACAATTCCTACAATACCTCCATGTCGCCCTCATTGCCATCAGCCTAGCATCCCATATCATAACGCCTACATGCAGGCCGCTGACTGCCAACACATGAGCGGTGGTATTTTCTCTAAATTCCTTTATTGTGTCATTATCGATATCGCCAGTGTCACCGTATGTCACACCTTTTATAAATCCATATACGCTTTCTTTTGCCACCGGAGGCTTCGCGCAAAGCTCTCTTTGATAACCTGCAATCGACGCCTGGCTTTCCACACTTAGCTTTATCCCTATCTTGAAATACCTTTATACGCGAAGCCTTCATCATATATGTGATTCTCTTTGATCTGCAGATATCTCCTATAATCAAAGCATCCGGGATTTCTCGCTGTTTCAGGTATTTCTATTTGCCCTTCAACCCTGACTTTCCTGCCATATAAATTCCGACTTGCAGTCTCTGTGCACCTAATTGCACCTCCCGTTTCCTATTTACTGAATCCCTCTATCACCTGCCTTTTTCTGAAGACTGCCATTTCCGGCATCTTATAGCAGTTCTGCGTCCAAGAGTATCCGTCTCAACATCAATGATTATTCCTTTATCATCTTCCTTATACCTGATTGCTTGACCCTCTATTGCATTGTGTTTTTCTAATTTGCAATATGTTATTGGTTTCTGATAGACATGATTTATCAAAAGATTTAACATCCCCATCGCAAATACTATCGCGCAGATAATCATCTCTCTGTTTATCGTGCTGCTGCAACCCTCTACCTCAAGTCCACGTCTGATTCGAGCTACAGCCCATAGAGCAAAAACATAACTACATAGCGACAATGACAAAGCTAATAATGATTTTGCGACTGTTAATCAGTACGTCTGCTGATATAATTCCTAAAGCCATAGAAACTGCATAAGCAACAATTTTCCTTCTAAACACACACATCCCCCGACTATCTTTCTTTCACTAAACAGGTGTCTGAATTCTGATCACGTCAAAATTCCTTCAGCACATTTCTGTTAGCAGACGACCTTCATGTATAAATAACTATAATCTGCATATAATCTTCACATTTAAATCGCTCAAAATATTAATTTACCAAGCAATTCATGATAGAATAAAATGCTATATTTTTATTTAAGAGGCAACAAATGGAAAAACTCAACAAACATACAAATATTAATAAAGAGACTGAAAAATGGCGAACGCCTATCACCGGAAGAGATGAGGGTTGTCGCTCACCATATGGCACAGCTTCAATTTGTAAAGAAACAGCACGAGAAGCGTATGCAGGCTGCTGCACACAGCAGCGACAAGCCTAAAGGACCATCCTTTCATGAGCAGGTCGCCAAGGCTGAGGCTGAGGCCAAGAAGAACAGACTTCGCAACAACTTGGAGAAGCACTCTGCAAAACATGCTGCACATGAAGATGCGGAATTATACGGCCGCGTTCACGCAGTCACTGAACGCAACAAGCCATCGTTCCATGAACAGGTCGCCAAAAGCCGAGTACGGATGCAGCAAAGCATGACACGTCTCTCAAGAAGAGAGCAAAGGAAGAAAAGAAGCTTCTCAAGGAAGAACGCAAGGCTATGTTGAATGGTGACAGAACCGGATTCAGCCTAAAAGAGACCTCAGACATCCGGCGGCATTTATCAGCGTATATTTACCAAACCCTAATCCGTACTATACTCCCGGTGCAGGTGCGTTCGTTGTAGTTGCAGGCAAGAAGATAAAGAACAAACCCGCACGCTAAGCATCAACACACTATTCGCAACCTCGTTGTTATGATGGTTGTAATGAGTTTTGATGTTTTCAATTTATGCTGCAACTGTAATCGCATTCGCCCCTAAAATAGACCCTAACAAGATTTACGATCGATTTCAACAAACTCAGTTATATACGATGATAACGGTACGCGTATCGATAGCGTAAGTTCCGGAAAGTCGGACTATTATCAAGTACAAGGACATCTCTAGCACACAGTTGATGCATTTGTAGCTCTGGAGGATAAGACCTTCTGCAAGCACCACGGATTCAACTGGAAGAGAATGATTGGTGCAATCGCCTCTTCATTTGGCAGAGGTAACATCCGAGGAACAAGTACGCTCACGCAGCAGCTTGCGAGAAACGTATACCTGCCTAATATCAAGAGTCAGCGTCTGCACGCCGTAAGATTCTCGAGATGTACTACGCATCTAAAATTGAGCACACTGTCCAAGAAAGAGATTTTCGCAGCGTATGTCAACAGTATCTATTTCGGATACGGAAACTACGGAATTGAAAACGCATCAAAGACCTATTTCTCAAAAGATGTAAGTCAGTTGACACTCAAGGAAAGCGCTGCGCTGGCCTCTATGCCTCAATCCCCGGACACCTATGCACTCATCCAGAATGCCGATTCCCCTGTGGCTTCGCAGTCGACGTCGACACCAATCAAGATAGATGGCAAGTCATACATTGCAAACGATATCTCTAAGCCAAGACGTCAAATTGCGCTCAAGCTGATGGCAGATCAGGGCTATATCACTAGGGCCGAATATGAGGAAAATGCAGCCAGCAATCTGGCTGACTTCCTGAACCCGTCACTCAATGCAGGAAAAGAAACCGATACCTCGTACTTCACCGACTACATGGTTGAGCAGATTATCAAGGATTTGATGAAGAAGTCAGCTCGACTACCAGAGTGCTCACGACATGGTTTACAACGGCGGACTCAAGATACTACTCCACAATGGATTCAAAGCTCAGAAACGCTGTCGAGGCTGGTTTCGGAAGGCAATTACTTCCCGTCGCTCACCGGACTCAAAAAGGACAGTGCCGGCAATATTGTCAGTGACAAGGAGTTATCACCCTGTACGCATATAACGATATGTTACAGGATGGAAAATCAAGCTGCCGACGGGGAATACAAAACAATGATGGTTCGCTGACCATATATAGAATAAACGACTGAATATATGCAAGACTTCGACCGTAAAACGGCTCTGATTACAGCGGAGTTCAAACCATCATATGTGGTTTGAGAACGGAAGCCTCTACATCATTCCCGGAGGTTTCATCAATATACCTACTGAAAGCAAGACACTGAGATAAGAATGGTAATCTCAAAAATCAGCGCAAAAATTCATCAAGAAAAACAGCAGCTGATTACCAGCGACGATGGTGCTCTAACTTTCTGAGACAAGCTCTACACCCTGCAGGACAAGGTTATACAGCCGCAGGGTGCAATGGTTATTACAGAAGTCGGAACCGGCAAGGTCAAAGCTATGATTGGCGGTCGTGGTGTCTCTGGCAAAAAGCTGTTTAACCGCGCTGTCAACGCTCGTCAACCCGGCTCATCCATCAAGCCTTTGGCACTTTACAGCGCTTCACTGCGGAAGAGCTACGAGCTGGCGGAGAGCGGACAGCCCTTCCTCTCACCGACCCCGGCAACGATAAGCAAGGCACAAAATACTACGGTGACTACCTGACAGCTTCTTCTGTGATAGTCGATGAACCTATCAAGTTCAACGGCAAGGTATGGCCTAAGAACTCTAACAATAGATATTCCGGACCTATGACCATGCGTAGGGGTATGCAGACCTCGACAAATGTCGTAGCCGTTAAGCTCTATGAACAGCTCCGGATCTGATTACTCCGCAAGCATGGTTGAGAAATACGGAATCAGCACTCTCAACAAGACACCTAACGGCGATCTCAACCCGGCGTCACTGGCACTTGGAGGTCTGTCCAAGGGTATTTCACCTTACGAAATGGCCGAGGCATATGCAACATTCCCTAACGGCGGTGTCAGAGTGGAGAACAGAGTATATACCAAGAGTAGTGGACAGAGACGGTCGCACGATTCTATCGACCGAAGAAAAACAGCACAAGGTTCTAGACGAAGGCGTTGCTATATCATGGTGACAATGCTCAAGTCTGTTGTAAACGGCGGAACCGGTACAAACGCTGCAATTTCGGGAGTTGAGGTCGACGGTAAGACCGGCACGACTGACGCTAAATACGACATCTGGTTTGACGGAATTACTCCAAAATACGCCGCTTCGCTCTGGATTGTACTGATGTCAATATTCCGCTTACCTCTTCATCCGTCGCTGCAGCAAGGCTGTGGTCGAGAATCATGAGCAATGTGCCTAATGTGCGAAAAGGTTCATATAAGCCTGCCCCTTCTAATATAGTTCGTAAGAACGGTGAATATTTCACCAAGGGTACCGAAGGCGGCCTTGGCAAGAGTCCGCTGGATGAATCAGAAGAATCGAGATTATAGAAGAACAGAGGTTACTGAACAGGATCAGAACATTAATAACAATCAGGCTGCTCAAAACAATCAGGCACAGCAGCCACAACAGGGACAACAACCAACAATTCAGGCAATAACGGATCAGGTAACCCGGCCGGGGGTAAGTGGTTGCCTGAATACCATAAATAAGTATAACGTATCAAAACAGCGAGAGCTTTCACGTGAGAGCTCTCGCTGCTGTTCGTACAACCGGCTTATGGGACAAAAACTGTGTTTTGCTAATCCCGGTAAGAAGGATAGTTGTCCTCTCATGGAGTTCACTCCAGACGATAGCATCACCCACATAGGGATAGTTGAGGTGCGTTTTCGCTATCCGAAATTCTTATCGTATATATCTGAAATCTCTTGTCTGTGGGCATCACTCTCAATATTTCAGACACAGAAAGCGGCTCCGGTGAGTGCGTATACACCACCAGAAGACCGCTTTTATTCTTCTTTCGACAGATAACCCTCTATGGTCCCGGGCAATGCTCTTATCCTCGAATTGACGCCTCCTTCGATCGATTATTCGTTGACGGCAATTCATCTACTTTCCTGACTTAACTGCTCATCCAGATATGAACATGCTGTTTTCTTTATCAGCCTTACAATGGAGCGCTGTGCCTTAACAACCTTTCGTGTGTATCTCCAGTTTCCATTTTCGTCACGGGACATCTGGCTCAAGAATTTGTTGTACTTGCTCATCCATTCCACAAATCTTTTCTGTCCATTTCTCTGCTTCCTCTTTGGTATCAAGCTTCTAGCAGATCCTTTGAAAGTGTGTATAACCTCAATCCCTGTGAGGGTTTTTAGGCCCGCGTTGTCGTATATCGTTTTGTCTAGTGAAAACACATGAAACGAAGCACCTTTGGTGTCTCGTATGAGGTCACGTTTACGAAGTGCCTTATTAAAACTAGAGCCTCCATCAGACACCACCATTACGGGTTCCTCTATTCTAGAACATCAATGCCTTCCAGGCACCGGATGCTCATACTCTGTAGATACCATCAAGTACATGTTTGTCATCACAGCAGATCAATACAGCATGCCTTTCTGTAAGATATATGCCGTCTAAATACAATACGTCTTTCTTGTCCTCAATGACAGGAGGCATAGGCCACAGGTTCCAGAACTTTACCGTGACTACTGAAATGTTCTGCCTCCCCTGGCATATTCGCTTGAGTGCTTCGTCCAAACAACCACTTCGGAACATATTTAATTGCTTTGACGAGTTATCGATTTTTAGGTGTAAATGATGACTTAACTCAGGACAAACCATTCTGCGTACCTGAACTATTCTTTCCATGTCTGATACATTTGGCTCCACAATATGGACAATTAACGCTCTTCGTTCGGTATCCTCCCCTGATAATTCATTCTCAGAAAGATATAACGCCAATACATGTTGAAATTTCAACTGTTAACAAAGCATTCAACACGTTTTGTCCACCTCTATCTTCTTTCAAAAAGACAAAACCGCTATAGCCATTGAAATTTCAATGGCTATAGCGATGCTAACACTTTTTGTCCTATAAGCCTACAACCTTGGTTACTATAGCTATCTATTCCTATCCTGCAACCTCGCTCTCACACCGGCTCTAAATACATCCTCGCCCTTGTATATGAAGTTACTAAACCCCTTAGACACCATGAGTTCGTAGAAAACCGTCTGTCCAAAGAACAGGTTTCCCATCGCATAGAACACGGGAATCTGCAGTATGAACCGAATTAAAATAACTATTAGATTTGTATACATCCCTAAATCCGGCATACCTACATACCCAAATAATATAGCAGGCACGTTCGCAATTATTATGAGCGGTATATAAGTAAAATCCAATTGGAACTGCCGCATACGGTTTCCGGCCATCAATCTTCTGCTCTCGGCAAGACATTTAAACACCCCTTTTGACGGATCCTCGGCCATAATGAGGAAAGACTGTCTATAAGTGTAAAATGCATATACACCGGGAACAACAAATAGTGTGGCAAATGCTGCTATTATAGCAAGCTGTACAATAAAGAGCAACGTAGCGGAAAAAATATGCCTCGCACCGTCGAGTATAGACGGATAATCGCATTCTTTATTTCTCAGGTATCTCAGCACATACAACGATCTGCCGAGTGTAAACATCCCTCCAAACGCTATAGCGTACACAAACGAAGCAAAAGGGTAATCTGCAACAAACTTCTTGAGCAACTTCGGGTCTATTTCAGTCGGAATAACCGAAAAATATGATTTGGGCATGAAGAACCCAAGTACATCAGGGACCAAGTTGGTAACATATACAGCATTATGATCCCAACCATAAACTGCGCAACAGTGTTCTTCATGTGCATTGCAGATAGATATCTCAGCTCGCCAAGATCTTCATTTTACGATATAATTTTGTTGTTATTTTCAGGCATAATAACTCACTTTCTAGTTTTTGAATCGCCTATAATTGTAATATACTGAAGATAGTAATTCAAGAACGATAAAAACAGAGGTAATACTATGTGTAAGACAGCGCTTATAATACTTTCGTTTATCGAGAATACCAACGTGTCACAGTTACATGAGCTTTCGAGCTCCAGCGACTATATCATTTGTGCAGATGGCGGCGTTGATGTTGCTGACAAATTCGGAATCAGACCCGATTGTGTGATTGGTGATTTTGATTCTTCGAGCATCAGCAACCGCTTTGACTGTCTGTATATTACCTTGCCGACTGAAAAAGATTTAACAGATACCGAGGCAGCAATCAACCATGTCCTGGAACTTGGCATCCGTTATATAACAGTATACGGAGGAATCGGTGGCAGACTAGATCACACTCTCGGAAATGCCGGACTCCTCGAGAAATACATGGGACAGCTGGAGCACCTTGAGTTCATCGATGGTAAGAACACGATGCAACTGCTTGATGGCGAATTTAACAACACAATAATACTGCCGGATGACCCAAACTATAAATACTTCTCGCTGGTTTTCCATTTGATGCTAGTGTAAGCGGTGTTACCATCACAGGTGCCAAATACAGCCTCGACAACGCATCAATTAACCGATCGTCGACACTTTGTATCTCCAATGAGGTTTCTCGTCGTCAAGCTCATATAACGGTCAGAAAAGGCAAGGTTCTGCTTATAAGATCCGAGAGTAGTTAAAACCCGCATGGGCAAGACAAGAGACTCCACAAATATATGGAGTCTCTGATTATGTTTACTTTTCTAGCTACTCTTCTCGGAGTGTCACACCGGTTTTTTCCTCCAGCACCTTGAGAATTCCTCGATCTTCTTCTCAATTTGCTTTGAGGTCATAGTGCTGTCCTCATTTCGATTTTGATACGAATCATGATAGATTTCTTACCCTCCGAATCTGCGAACCCCTGGTATTCCTCAACAAAGGCAACTTCCTTTGCCATGTACTTGATAGCCTCGTAGATATCTCTTCCCATTTTACATCCTCATCTGCGAGAAGCGATAAATCCTCCTCGAACAAGCGGAAACTGTGGCAGATGCTCAAATTCATTTGTCCTAGAACTAAATGGAGCAAGTTTGTTGACATCTATCTCAAATATCGCTATGTTGGATCTCTTAACGCCCGCCTCCGACAAAGTTGCTACGGAAACGAGACCAAGCGAGCCGATGACATCCTTCCGTTCATTTTACAAGATTGAGGTATACATCGGAATCAGCCCACGATGGTTTCTCTACCTGCTTAAACTTATAACCATTCATATGGCAACATCTGGGTAACGACTCAACAACACCCTTTGCCTCAAAGAATATATCCTTGGCATCCCTTAGCCAACAACTGCACCTGTAAGCATCAGCTTGGAATTGGGAGCGTCTCATCCTCTGAAGATGGGTGAAACTCTCCCTGCTCAAATACTTCAGCGACCTCGAAAATCTTGAACCGTCGTAATATCTCAGTTCTTGACAATTGCTCTCCAGCGCACCCGGTACCAGAGACTGCCTCAAGTTGCGAGCTCCGGAGCCGGTGGAGTTGCAAGCCTAACACCGCCTGACATGTCAATCTTGGCTGACTTGATGTATTTCTCATCTATCCAAGGATAAGTGAATATCTCATTGAATCCACATCTAAACGCGAGATGCTCTCTTACTTTCCTGTTGAGATCATACTTAATCTGATGAACCGCATTCTCAAAGTTTATCGGTAACGGCTTAACCTTTGAAATTTTCATACCCCACAAGTCTGGCAATCTCACCCAGCACGTCGTCTCTCATCGAGATATCTCCGGTCGAACGCCATGTCGGCGCAACTGTATGATATACGCCGTTCTCAAACTTAACCTCAAAGCCCAGACGCTCCAGCGTGTCTGCTACCTCCGACTCCTCCAGAACCTTGCCGAGTCTTGTGTCCAGAAAGGCCTTGGTGATATCAACCTCAGTTCTCTTGGTTGCAACCGGGTTCACGTCTGCATATGCTGTGAACTCCGCCTCAGGAAACAGCTCCTTGAACAGCTTCATACTGAGCGACAAGCCTTGCTCAACTCTCTCGGTATCGATTCCCTTTTCATATCGTATGGATGAGTCAGTCTTTTCATCAAAACGCTTACCCGTATTTCTAATCGTTACGGCAGCGAAGTTAGCAACCTCAAGCACAACATCAACTGTGTCATCGAGAATTGAATCCTTCTTACCGCCTCTGATACCTGCGAGTGCCATTGGGCCCTCAGCATCGCAGATAACGAGATCCTGCTCTGTAAGATCGATATTTGCACCGTCAAGCAGCTCTAGCTTTTTCATCAGTCTTAGCATCGCGAATTATGATTTTCTCGCCCTTAACATGTGTTCTGTCAAATGCATGTGTCGGCTGACCAACACTCAGCATTACGTACTCGTAATGTCTACGATTGCGTTGATAGGTCTCATACCACCGTTGATAATCGCAGCCTTCATCCAGGTTGGTGACTCCTTGACCGATAGATTTCTAATCTCAAGTGCAGCATATCTATAGCACTTCTCAGCATTGATAATCTCTACGTCATAGTCCTTAAGACCTGTTGGAGCGTCAAACTCGTCCAAAAGCTTAAGCGGCAACTTATATATTGCCGCCAGCTCTCTAGCGATTCCATAATGTCCCCAGAGATCGGGTCTATTTGTAAGCGACTTATTATCAATCTCGAGAACCGTATCATTCATGCCGATGATATCGGCGATATTCTGTCCTGGAGCAGCATCAACATCTCGAGATCGACGATAACAGTTGGATCATCTGTTGGATAGAAATCACCCAGATACACCTCTTCAGCTCCGCAAATCATCCCATAGGATGCAACTCCACGCATCTTAGTCTCTTTGATCTTCATAAGCTCGCTCTCACCGTGCCAATATACCTCGGCTCCCGGCTTTGATACTACGACCTTCTCTCTGAGTATAGGTTCGAACCGCCACATACGATTTGCACGTCCTCAGTCTCGCCGATATTAACTAAACACACTTTCAGCTTATCAGCGTTTGGATGTGCTTCCACGGAGGTAATCTGACCAACGACAATGTCGTGAAACTTTGCAGCCGTATCCACAACAGCTTCAACCTCAACCGTTCTCATAGTCAGGTCATATGCAATCTGTGCATTGGTTAAATCCGCAGGAATATCAATGTATTTCTTTACCCAATTTAGTGAAACCTTCATTACAACCTCCTACTTGAACTGCTTTAAAAATCTAAGATCAGCGCTGTGGAATAATCTTACGTCATCAACTCCATAACGCATCATTACGAGTCTGTCCAGACCGATGTTTGTGTAGAATCCGGTCCATACGTCAGGATCCAGGTTAGCAGCTCGTAGTACATTGGGATGAATTACGCCACCCGGCATAACCTCAATCCAGCCGTTCTGATTGCACACCCTGCAGCCCTTACCGCCGCAAACGAGGCATTCCATGTCAATCTCATATCGGGCTCAGTAAACGGGAAAAGCCTTCACGCATGCGCACGTTGATTTTTCTTCCAAAATACCTTTTCGAGAATAGTCTCAATCATTACCTTTCCGAAGAAAATGACAGATCCTTATCTACGATTAGCGCTTCATACTGAAAAAGCCCTCTCGTGTCTTGCATCTGTGTTCTCATTTCTGTAGCACGACCCGGGTACACAAACTCGCAGGTGCTCCAGCCTCAAGCAAGTGTCTCAACTGAAGCGCCTGTGAGTGAGGTCTCATGCAAAAGTCTATCTGCTCCACTCTTATCCTCGGTACCCTCAATCCAGTATGTATCCATCATCTGCCTTGCCGGATGATCAGCCGGGAAGTTCAGATTATCAAAAGCATACTTCTCACTGCTTATATCATTCTCACTAAATATCTCAAAGCCCAAGGAGAGAAAGGCATCGTTGAGATCGTAGCACATCTGAGTAATTGGATGAAGTGCACCACCATGAATTGGGGTATCCTGGCAGAGTGAGATCAATCTTCTCATCGAGAAATCAGACGCAGTTACAACTAACTGATCCTCTCTCTCTTTGATTTTTTCAGCAAAAAAGTTCTTGATATCATTTGCCTTCATTCCGACGGATTTTCTCATCTCCGGCTCAAGCTTGCCCAGGTTCTTGAGCACGTCAGTCAGCGCACTCTTCTTACCTGTCAGTTCCCTGCGAACCTCATGTAATTTTTCAACATTTCCGGCATTTTCAATGCTCAAAAGTCCCTTTTCACGAATTTCTTCTAGCCTATTCTGCATTACTTAAACCCTCCTTGTAAGCATGCTATCTTAAAATATACCCAAATAGTTTATCATTTTGTTGTTATATTCAACAATTGAGCTTCTTCGAATCCGTGTAAATTTCAGTATTTCCACAAATCCCTCTCACACACCCTCATATTTACGACGGTCGGAACACCATAAAAACTCGGTGTTGATTTTTAGAATTGAAAAAGACATGCAATATCGATGCCTTTCTGAATTTATAAATCTGCCTCTAACTTACTTAATTCTAGAATAAAATTCCACCGAACTGTGCTGAATACAGGGAGCAAATACAAGCTGAAACAATTGTCATCAGTTTGATGAGGATGTTGATCGATGGACCGAGGTATCCTTGAACGGATCACCCACCGTATCACCAACGACTGCCGCCTTTATGAGTCTCGCTTCCTTTGCCGCCGTAAGCTCCACTTTCAACGTACTTCTTAGCGTTATCCCAGGCACCACCTGCATTAGCCATCATAATAGCCAGCAGAACACCCGATGCAAGCGATCCGGCAAGCATTCCACCAAGAGCCTCTGTACCAAGCAGCAGACCGATCAGCAGTGGAGCAACGATTGCGAGTAGTCCGGGAGCGATCATCTCGTGAAGAGCAGCGCCCGTGGAGATATGTACACATCTTGCATAGTCTGGCTTTAGATGTTCCCTCCATAATGCCCTTTGTTCTCACGGAACTGACGCCTAACCTCTTCAATCATCTCGTTAGCAGCCTTACCTACTGAGTTCATAGTCATAGCCGAGAAGAGGAATGGAAGCATAGCTCCGATAAATAAACCAACGATTACTAGCGGATTGAGTAAGCTGATCTGACTAAGCTTAGCTGATACAGCGAATGCTGCGAAAAGAGCTAGTGACGTAAGAGCAGCTGATCCGATAGCAAATCCCTTTCCGATAGCCGCTGTTGTGTTACCAACAGAGTCAAGTGTATCGGTAATATCTCTTACTCCCTCAGGAAGCTCAGACATCTCAGCTATACCACCGGCGTTATCAGATACCGGACCATAAGCGTCAACGGCTACTGTCATGCCTGTTGTAGAAAGCATACCTACAGCAGCAAGCGCAATTCCATATAGACCAGCAAAGTTGTAGCAACGATGATACTAACGCAGATAAATAGGATTGGCCAAAATGTTGAGCCTCATTCCTCACACCGAGACCACTGATGATTGTTGTAGCTGCACCGGTCTGTGACTGTTCAGCAATCTTCTTAACGAACTTATAAGAATCTGAAGTATATATCTCGGTAATTGCACCTATGATGACTCCTACTAGAAGACCCGCGATAATAGCATACGCATATGTGAGAGACCCAAGAAGCTTACTCACTAGAACCAAAGCGCATACAATTACGATTGCACTGCTCACATATGTTCCAACGTTTAGCGACTGGCAGGGTTCACATTAGCGTTACCTCTTACACAAAGCACACCGATTACAGATGCAATAATACCTACAGCAGTGATTAACAGTGGGAAAATAGCAGAAGTTTCTCTGTAAAGGTTCCACTTACACCGGAAGCATTAACAGCTACAGCTGCAAGCGTTACAGCGGAGATGATCGATCCGACATATGACTCAAACAGGTCGGAACCCATGCCGGCAACATCTCCTACGTTATCTCCTACATTATCAGCGATAACAGCAGGATTTCTGGATCATCCTCAGGGATACCGGCCTCAACCTTTCACTACAAGGTCAGCGCCAACATCAGCCGCCTTAGTATATATACCGCCGCCCTACACGTCCAAATAACGCCATCGAAGAAGCACCAAGTCCGAAACTTGTTATGCACTGCATGACTGTCGCCAGGTCGAGTACAACAACCACAACACCTAGACCGAAAAGTCCAAGGCCGGCAACGCAAAGTCCCATAACCGCACCGCTTCTGAATGCAATCTTAAGTGCCTTTGGCATTCCTGATTCCATTGCCGCATTGGCAGTTCTAACATTACCCTGTAGCAACATTCATTCCGAAGAAAGCCTGCCAATACGGATAACAACGCTCGCATATGTACAGAACTGCAGATGTCCAGTTAATTGCCAGACCAATAAGCACAACAGAGCAACGATAACAGCAACAGCTGTTCTGTACTCTCTCTTAAGGAACGCCAGCGCACCCTCTCGATGTAACGGATATTTCCTTCATTCTGTCAGTACCTTCCGGCGCCTTACCCACCCAAGAAGCAAGCGCAAAAGCTACGAGCAGACCGATCAATGCCGCAATGAGGACCACATCCACTTAATCGCCATAATAAACCTCCTTGAAATTAGAAAATAATCATTTTCATGTTTCGAAAAATAAAATATAAATATATTAAAGATATACAGAGGTCATCACCCTTACCTCTGTATATCAACATGAAATTTCAATTTTATAATAAACTGTGTATTTTTACAAATACTAATTGAAAATTGCTACGATGACTAATGAAACAACGATATAAATAATTGATACTATTGTTGTAATTTTAGACAGAACTGCGTCGTATCCGTTGCTCTTTTTCTTCCCGAAAAGCTGCTCAGCTCCTCCAGCTATTGATCCCGAAAGCCCATCGCTCTTACTAGACTGCAGCAAAATGCTGAGAATCAGAATCACGCTAGTCACAAGCAAAATTACCATTAATACCAGTGACATAAACTCCTCCACGTAAATTATCAAGATATAATCTGTGTTAAACTAGTTCAGTCTAACATGCAAAACACACAAAGTCAATGACTCCGGGGACTCTGCATTAGCAAGATTTCCGGGGACTCTACATTAGTAATATTCAGTATATAGCTCAGTATGATTCTATGTATTTAAAAGCATTCCGATACATATGTGCAATGTTTTAACTCAAAAGACCCTCATTATGATTAAACAAGGTCTTATGTAATTCATCAGATATTAATTTAGCACAAACGCTTTAAATATACTGTGCAAGCAGATTCTTAAGTTCCGACGAACTGCTGGAATGAACCCATGCAACTTCTACGTTCTTTCGCTTAGCTTCTGCTACTGCGGTATTCATCATCTTATGCGAAACTGTATTTGTAAACATCACCAATAAATCCGGACAGCCAATCTTCTTACCCACATTTCCACGTTCCTTGGTAAACACCTTGGCTTTACATCCATGCTTCTTACATATCTCCTTGTACTGGCATTCCATACACCCTATTTCCACCTACTATAGCAATACTCATAATTACCTCCGTTAGCACAAACAGTCCAACTTTTCTATGTCACCGTTTTCCCTGAATAATCTCATATAGAGAAGCTCGCAGCGTCTGTACTTTGCAAAAAGACCCATCGCTTTTTCAACATCTCCGTACACCTTCCATTGACCACACGCCTTGCAGTTGCTACCACAGTGCTCTCATAAAGCCAATCACATCTTCCAACGGGTAACCCAGAAATAGTGCCGATCTCATGAGGGAAACTGCCGCATACGCCTAATCTGCTTCTGAGCCTATTTATTGAGCAGTTAATGTCGGCTCCCTCATATCCAAACTTTTGCATTAAGCTCTCTATGCGATGTTCAGAAAGCCTGTGCTTAAGCTCTTTCGGACGATACACATATATCGAGGCTCTTGTTCCATTATCTTGAAGAACACCTACTCTTACCCCTTTCCTGTTGAGCAGGTCATTGATACAAGCAAGTTCATCGGTAAAGGTGTCGAAAGAATCATAACTATAACCAAACATACTGCCTATTTTCAACCTAGCCAAAGTAGGCGCACAATACTGAACAATCTTGTCCTGTAACATCCTCTTCTCCACTCACATGTAGTGTAAAACATAAACTATATACTTATCTGACTTTATACTGCAAATTGTGTCAAATAGTTAATGGCTTTGATTGAGTACCGACTGGCTAATTTGAACAGATACTTAATTGTTTAGTCACACAAACAATAGTCTAACAGCCAGAAACCAATCCAGCCACTCTAGTTAGATAACTCTAACTAGCATTTCCTTAAAAAGGTCTCTTGATTAGAGGCCTTTAACTATATATAAAGTATCACACGAATATATTAACAGTCAAGTGAAAAAGTACAAATTATCGCCCTCTTCTATTCGGTTTATCCAATCTTTTCTGACATTGCTCTGCTTATATACTTTTCACAAATGCTCCTTGCTCGATATAAATCATTTTTAGAAAGCTCAGCTTTTCAATTAACTCAAAACAATTAACTGCTTTTTTCTTATTTGGCGGTACAATTTTGTCAATTAACCTGATCAGTTTAACATTAAAGGGCGTCATCGTCGTATCAGGATAAAAACAGCAGTCCAACCTGTCCATATTTTGTTCTGTTGTTCGCAGAATACATCAGTTCCGGTTCTATAAGATATCGTCTCACTCCAGTAAGCATCTGACGATTCTGTTCGTTTATCATTATCAACGTGACAATCAGCTGCAGTTTGTCCATATCGACAGTTCTCGAAAGATTAACCTCTTCATATTGCGCTTATCATACGAAAAATATATACGTATCTTTCTCCATTATTGACATCACGCAGAAAAAGCTGTAGCGTAATTGTTGCACAATATTTCGCTTATGTACCGTGGCATTTTATAATTCGTGATACTTTGTCTAGTTTTCCTCTCATTTACATCAACCTCCACACTTTGAGCACGGCGTATAACCACGCCGCTCAGCAACTTCTTAAATCTCTATATAATTTCTCCATCCTCGACTTGTCCGGAAGATGGTAACATTCTCCGTCGCTTGGATAATAATAGACCTTCGCTCCAAGCTTTGCTCTTCTGCTTTTACACACGAGGGGCATGGATCATACTTTGCTTTTTAATCGAAGCGTCAGGATGTTGAGACAACCTTCGAATGCATGAACGAACAACCTTTATTATGATATTTCTCACCTCTTTTGGGAAAAATATATACCGCTTTGTCGTCGTTTCCCGAGAGCTCATCAACACTCATGTGTGTATCTTCTCGTCTCCTGCCAACGTATGCGCGTGTAACTGTTTTTTAATTTATAATTAGCTGGCATTCAGACCAATCGGATTCTTGGTGTTAATCATAATGTCAGCGTCAAGTGAGATAATTTCATCAATACCAAGCTGCTTCTTCCTGTATAAAAACGAATTAACGGCAAACCCACCTACCTGAGAATGGCTTCTGTCCAGTTCCCTCTGAATACTATACGGCATCATCACATCAGTCTTTATTACCGAGGCAGCAGCAGCGAGTCCTCCTTAAACGATTTGCAGATATATAGCTTTAGCATCCTCAATACACTATATGCTGAAATAATAGATGACATCACCATAATTGCAATCATAAATATCGGAAGAATCAGTGTTGCCTCAACAATATAACTTCCCTATTATCTTTTCGAACATCTTGCTCATACTGAATCATTAACCTCATACGACTTACCGTTAATCTTCAAGTTGAATCTTACCCGATTATACTCATCAAAGTTAAAACTCATCATAATATCTACACTTCATGTTTTATCTCGAATTAAATCCATTAGTCTTCTTGTCGTAGATCCTTAGGGATTGTTAACATCATGAACAGTAAATAGTCCTCATAATTCTGACCTTCAAGTTTTTCCGAGGTAACCTTCTTGCTTGGATAAATCATGAATCTGTTCCGCATTTTCATTTTAGCAGCTTACGAGCTTCATCTCCGAGCTTATCAGGTGAGATGACTGTCCCTTAACACACCTTCAACTGAGATTTTCCAATCTCCTTCTTCTACCTTAAAGCGGAATTCGCTTGTTATCCATGCAGAGCCTTCAAATCTTCATGAGTCTCTAGCGCCGCCCAGCTTTCCATAATCGCCCCCTGCACCATTTGTACCTGTCTGGTGCAATCAATTCAGAAATTACTGTGATTATTTTCATCTTCTCGGGATCTTTTGATAAAGCTGCCAGATTAAGAGCATTTCTAATTGCAAAGAGCTCTCTCTTACAAGCTTCAAAATTCTTATTATCATCAGCTACTGCTACAATATACTCATACTCATTAGCAAAGAAAGTTTCTTTATCTCCTGCTCTTCAGGTGACTGTTCAGCTTGCTAACGATATGACATCTCTGAAACCTTGGATAGGACATCCGGCTTGACCTTATCCGCTGCATTGCTATCACTAAGAGCCCTGTCAGGCCTTTGATATTTATATGGTTTTTATATCCCTTGATGGCAACGTATCTATAACTACTTGATTTCCGATAGCTCGATTCCATATTCGGTTTTATTGTTGCCAAATGAGTAGCGAATTTTTCCTAACAGACCTATTTTTCCATCTACTATAGATTTAGCCTCTTCTGTTGTCATTGCATTTCGCAGCTGATTTTCTAAAGCTATCGAGGTCAGACGTACGATATTCATCAAGATTTGCGCTCGGAACATCTCTACGAATTCGAAGCTTATCTTCAAATGAATATTTAGAATACACACTTAAACGTTTTATAACATCGCAGTCATTTTCCTGAAAAGCCATGATTCCTAATCATCTAAAAAGATAACGATCATATTCCGAAAGAATAGCCTTTCCCCACAGCTTACCGTTTACTTCTGCCCAGCTTTTCTCTACTGTACGACTTCTCGCTATATTAATAGCCATTGATTATCATGGATAATGTGCAAGGAAAACAAATGACAGCAACACATAGTAGATCCGTCTCATTTCTTAACAGCTTCCTCAATAACACCACCAGCTCTCACTAATTTATCTTCGCATACCGAAAACCTGTAACCTCTATAGATTTTCAGCAGTCCACCATAAGCCCGATATTTGCATATCTAACATCTCTCGATTCACTAATTGTCCTGACTACTGGAGATTTGTGATTATCCCATTTGCTAGCATTTTCTATGCATATTAGTTTGGGTAATCAGGCATTCAAGATAAAATGTACATAATCTGATAAGCAACATTATCACAAGAATCACAACCGGCAACACTCATAGCTACTTCAACCATCTGTTCGCCACGTTTATCCCAGTATCTCATCAGAACTTGCTTGCATTAAGTGCCTTGAAAGTCTTGTTGACAAATGATGTAATTTCAGTCTTAAAGATAATCTCAAAGCAACTGCATGATTGCAATCAAAAATAGCAACTTGAACAAGTTCCATTCCTTCATTTGATTTGAATAAGCCTTTTTATATTTTTCATAACTTTGCCTTGTATGATTAGCTCATAGGCTAAATCATACTCTCCCTTCCTTTTTACCAGTCTCCTTTGACATCAGGCATCGAGCGTGCCTACACGTTATCCACACTACAACCACCGGTTTATTTACTACCTTGTCTTTTACACTTTTTCAAATACTCCTCTATGTCAAGGCTACCATGGTCATAAGTGCCGGCGCCATTGTGATGACAATCAGCAATAGCAACATCCCAAGCGGATAAGTCATCTTCGTATCAATCAACTTGCCTTGTTCCTAGCAATGGTCTTCCTTATATCCCACAGGAATTCACTCTCGCGCTCGAGTTTTTCCTGAATATCACTGCCTCGTTTCTCATTTTCTCTCAAGACAGTCGATATCCTCATCAGTTCTTTCACCGAATACTTGCGTGCCATCTCGGAAAACAACAGAGAATACTCTGATTCGTAAACTCAGCAACATCAGTCATCTCTACGATGCTTTTTTCAAGCTCCCAGCGACTCTCTATGCATCAGAGAATAACCATAGCGTATTTTCGAAACGCATCACTTAAAATAACACCGAATTCATCGTACTAATAACTGATTTTGTAAAACCTCGGCAGTGCCTTCAGAATTTGGTTTCTCTCTTCATGCCCTCTCCGTTTCATCTTATCGTGCTTGTTTGCAATGACAGCTATATACTACTTTAACATACATCTAACGGTATTGCTAATCCAATCACGGTTTGCGCGATTGTCCTTTTCCAGATAACTGCTGCCATCATCAAGCTTTGTTGGGTTGCAGCAATTCGTTTTCTGTTTTTCTCCTCAATTTGACTTACTGCACTCCAAGACTTGCGTTCATTTCAGCCTCGATGTCTTTTTGATTCATCACCCACCCGATTGCCTAGGGACTATCGTTAGCATGTCGTTTGAGCTTTACATTTTTGGCTCATGCTCTTGTCACACGATGAACCTCCGCTATCAGGTCTATATTCTTCAAAACTTCCCTCACGTACGTGCTCAATTCGACTACATGACCTCTTTTTATCAACAATATATTTACCACCACCTAACTTTTGGTTTAACAAGTATTATAAGTAGTGAACGCCACAGCTGATATTTTAAAACAGTTGCTTATTCAAATCTTTATCAAAAACTTTCTTTAAATCCACCTTCACCTTTTTATCACCACACATTAATAATTAATCGCAATTTTGCACTATGACTAAATTTCCACACTAATGTTTTGCATTACTGAGTATATGAAGACATTGGCTGCTACAACGATGGTCAAGTTAATCTCTCAACCAAACTTTCATACAGAGGAGATATATAATCTGGTGATATTCAAACAAAATCACCGAAAAGGCATAATAAATAAAATCATACTCTCATTTTTCTTTCTGTTTGCCATCGCTCTAATTTCATTTTCTATAGTCATCTTATCTATAATCACACTCACCCTTTATTCAAAGCATCAATCAAACTTATGCTCGTCATCCAAGTAGAATATATTATTGCGAAATCGTAATATCTTCGAATCCTGTTCTTTCCGCAAACTCTTTAAGTACTGCAACATCCTCCTCATTTCCGGCATCCATTCTCTTATACATTCTCTTAAGTTTCATTTCCAGCATTGACTTCTCACCTATATTCCTCTATCCCAGGAATAGATTCTCCTATTGATCTCTCATTCCTCTGCAGGCTCAATTGCAGTGGAAAGAATAAATAAAAGTCCTTGAACTGCTTTCTGATAATGCACGTTTTTCGCCTCTCAAGCATAACGTTTGAGTATATGCCCAATATCTTTTTGTGAAAATAGCAGGACAAAAGCTAAATGCAAGGTTGTGAAGCAGGAGCATAGACAATACGAATCCAGTTGCAATAATCGATACAACAATTAACCTCTTTTCCCCGGTACTAGCTACATATTGGTCAACTACATGATTGACTGTTCTACTACTTGGATTTTTATCTCGGCAGACTGTTTCCAAAACAAATACCCTTGTTCTTTCTGCTAATACAGTTGATTTTCATTTATTTTGTCCCTTTTCTTACTATTTTAAAACATGCCTTAAGTATTTCTTCCTTCAATCAAATCAACTTTTATGAGGCAACACTTATTAACCAATCAAAATAATCCTGTACCTAGATACCGATTAGGGAACCGATAAACCGCATTGCCTAAATTTTTCTCTGTTTATCATCCTATTTCCTGTTACTAGTAATCCTTCCATCACCGGTTGATCAAATAATTAGTTCTATTCAGTCGAAGCCAACCATTTTCTGCATTCTACCAAGTCGCCGTTTACCGTCACTGTCTCGGCGGAGATGTACGAAAATATCAATTGCATTTTGAAATCTGACTCTTTATAAATAAATAGGTATTTGTGTGCCATTAAAGTCATGGTCTCTAGCCTGTTCCCTAACATACCCCTTTATAGAGTTTCCATGACTGCAGACATGCTTCCGTCGTGTCCAGTTGACATTGCCTGAATCATATCTATCACTTCCCGTCCTCTAACCTCCCCAACAATAATTCGGTCAGGCGCATTCGCAAGCTAGTCTTTATTAACATCTCCCATACCTATCGTCCTTTACCATCGAATTTGCATTCAGCATTCCATATGAACAATATTATCAATTTTGATTTGACCTTGAGCTCTGCAGAATCCTCAATTATTATGACTCGCTCCTCCGTATTAATTGCAGAAGACAGAGCATTGAGGAATGTCGTCTTACCGGAAGAGGTTCCTCCGCTAATAAAAATATTGTATTTTGCAGCTACAGAGTGCCATTAAAGTTCTGAACACTCACAGGCAATGTACCATTTTCGATTAGATCCTCTAATGTTATTTCCTCATTTGAAAACTTCCGTATAGTAAGAATAGGTCCATTAAGCGCAACATTTTGCAGTACCCCATTCACACGATATCCGCTCTCAAGTCTTGCATCCACAATTGGATTTGCCTCGTTAACCTCACGATGAACATCTGATGCAAACATTCTAATTAAGCTTTCCAGCTCACCAGGTGAATAAAAAGCATTATCAACTTCTAATACATCCTTGTTCTTTTCGACGAAAATATGATCAGCTCCATTCACCATAATTTCGTTGATTTTCGGATCATCCAAATACTGTTTCAAAATACTGTTGCTTTAGCAACTCTAAGATATATCGCATCAATAATATCAAGCAGTTCACCATATTCGATCTTACAAATATATTCTTCACGAAAACCACTTCTTCGACCAATGTCATGTCTTTATTTGAAGGTTCATGCTCATAGTGTGGACAAAATACCTTTAAGCTTATTTACGTTTGCCACCCTCAACCAAATTTGAATATTTTAATACTGTCAATTTCATTCTTCCCATTGCTCACCCTATTTCGAAAGAATATCATCAATTATTTCATTCATCTAATCTCTAAAAGCACTGCCTTCAACCTCAGGATTAATTGCGGTTATATCCCAGTAAAGCCCAGTTCTTCAGCGAAGGAGAATTATCTTACTAAAATCAGGGCTGCTAGTTTGCGACAACAATCTGATTCATGTGTTTCAAGACGTTAAGATTCCTGTTAGACATCTTGAACGTCACATAATTACATCAAAGAAATTCTGTGTAACATATCTGAGTTAGCTTTTCGAGATGCCATCTCAGCATTTCTCAGAAGTGGATTAATAATCCTTGATGACTCCAATCTATACACCCCAAACAGTCTGTGCAGAAGAAGGGTGAGTCGATGGAATTTCCATGTCCCCCTATCATCGGAGTAAATAACTCTCATTAGCAGACTCTCGTCTACATGTCCTGTAAGATGCATTTTGATCATAATCAGACATAAATTTGAGAGAAAGAACCAGCAGATTAACTCCGCAGCGATAAACCAAAAGTTTTGCTAATTCATCAATTAAAGTTGACTTACACACATCATTAGAAAAACAAAAGCCAATTTTAATGCAATTTGAACTTTTAGTGCAAAGATCACCGGTTAATGTATAATAACAAACCTTTAGCTTGGAAATCATCGTAGACCTCTGATACTTAAAAAGTCTAAACGGTCCAGCAGAGTAATCCTCACCCCGCTTTGCCTTCCACAAGCATACATACCGAGCTTAAGCTTAAATTAGGGTACTGATGAGATAACGAGTCTATCGAAAAATCGGTTATAAGCATTTCCCCATTCCTGATTAACCCATCAAAAACCCAGAATCAATAAATATATCCTTCTCAGCCTTACTTGCCATATCAATGAAAAGATGTTAGATAATCTTTATCATTCAGCAGCACACGAACTCTCATCATTCCTCTTAAGAAACAGTTACAACACATGGAGTAGCTCAGAACCATCAATGTTCACTCACAAATGAATGATAGCATTAATAAAATTCCCTTCAGCACGCCGCATCTGAATGATGATTTGATGATGGGAGTTACTATATCGCAGGTTCACTGTATCACAGTATGCGGTTAATCCTTCTATTAGGTACCGACACATTCTAACTTTCTCAAGCTCGATTTAATGAACAAGAAAATAATAATAGAAAATAATACAAAAAGACTTACAATAATGCGTCTTAAATGGTGCGCTGGAGGACTGATACGCGCCCATTGACGACTGCGACTCAATGCCAGTTCCGCACAAGCGCTTATATTTGATATTTTAACATGGTGACCCACGGAATCAAGCTGAGTTTACTGCCGTGAAAGGGCGATGTCTTAACCGCTTGACCATGGGGCCCTTACCGGCGACGTCCTAATTTCCCGGGCAGCTTCCCACCAGCATCTTCAGCTAAAAGAGCTTAACTTCTGTGTTCGGGATGGGAACAGGTGTTACCTCTCTGCTATTGTCACCGGATTCGTAAATCGCTCTCGCAATCTACCTTCATATTCTTCGAGTAAGATGTATCTCATCATCTTCTACCTTTTTTGAGAGCTGTACCCTCAAAATTGAATAACCACCTCATGCTCAAAACCATTTGGTCAAGTGCTCGACCTATTAGTACTAGTCAGCTAAATACGTTGCCGTACTTACACCTCTGACCCTATCAACGATAGTCTCTCCGGGTCTTACCTCTCGGAGGAAATCTTTATCTTGAGGGGCTTCGCACTTAGATGCTTCAGCGCTTATCCCTTCCAGCTACGCCAGCAGCATGCCCTTGGCAGAACACCGTACACCAGGGGTATGTCCATCGGTCCTCTGCCTACTGAGATAGCTCCTCTCACTTTTCCAAAGCACAGGGATAAGACCGAACTGTCACGGTTCTGAGGCCAGCTCGCGATCTCTTTAATAGGAACAGCCCAACGGACCCTACCAGCCCTGTGATGAGACGAGCCGACATCGAGTGTTCCACGTAACACCCTGTATGACTCTTGGTATAAGCCTGTTATCCCAGGGGTAGCTTTATCCGTTGAGCGATGGCCCTTCACTCAGAACCACCGGATCACTAAGCCCGACTTTTCGCCTGCTCGACCTGTTTGTCTCGCAGTCAAGCTCCCTTTTGCCTTTGCACTCTTCGCGATTTTCCGTCCGCGCTGAGGAACCTTTGGGCTGCCTCGTTACTCTAGAGGCGACCGCCCATCATACCCACCTGACATGTCCCTGTGCCCGGTTCACGTAGCTGATTGATTTCCAACATTGACTGAGTGGTATTCACCAGTGACTCCTTCAACACTGGCGTGCTGAATTCTTCGTCTCCACCTATCCTGTACATGCAATGCCGAAAATCAATATCAGCTAGTGACAGCTCACGGGGTCTTTCGTCCTGCTGCGGGTAACAGCATCTTTTTACGGTACTTTAATTTCACCGAAACTGTCTGTTGAGACAGTATCGAATCATTACGCCTTTCGTGCGGGTCGGAACTTACCGACAAGGAATTTTCAGCTACCTTAGGACCGTTATAGTTACGGCCGCCGTTTACTGCTTAAGTTCTGTGCTTGGTTGCCCTAACACTTCCTTAACTCTCCAGCACCGGGCAGGCGTCGGCCCCCTAACGCATCAGCTTTTCGCTTTTAGCAGAGACCTGTGTTTTTGGTAACATGGTTGCTGGACCTCACTGCGGCCCCTCACGTGCGCACCCCTTCCGAAAGTGCGGGGTTGTTTTGCCGGGTTCGATAACAGCAGTTCGCTCTGGATTCTCATCTAGCCTGTCGTCGGTTTGCGGTACGGGCACCTGATCTCGTGCGGCTTTCTTGACAGCGTGAAACGATTGCTACCGGTCTTAGCACCACCCCATCGCAGCTCAGCCTTGTAGAAAGCGGATTTGCCTACTTTCAAGCCTTACTGCTTGGACACGCTCAACCAACGGCGTGCTCAATCTATCCTTCTGTGTCCCCACTTCATTCAAACAATCCTTGGTGGTACAGGAATATCAACCTGTTGTCCATCGCCTACAGCTTTCGCCTCGGCAGGCCCTGACTTACCCTGAGAGGACGAACCTTCCTCAGGAAACCTTAGATTTTCGGCGGACGGGATTCTCACCCGCCTTACGCTACTCATGCAACATTCTCTTCTATACTGTCCAGTTTTGCTTACGCGCCTCCTTCTTCCTGTATAGAATGCTCCTCTACCAATTAGTTACCTAATTCCAAAGCTTCGGTGGTAAGTTTGAGCCCCGTTTATCTTCGGCTCAGGATCACTCGACTAGTGAGCTATTACGCACTCTTTAAATGTATGGCTGCTTCTAAGCCAACATCCTAGCTGTTTGTGCAATCCCACATCCTTTTCCACTTAACTTGCTCTTTGGGACTGTAGCTGTTGATCTGAACTGTTTCCTTTCGACCATGGAACTTATCTCTCATAGTCTGACTCCCAAGTATGATACTGCGGTATTCGGAGTTTGATAGTTGTTGCAACCGGTGAAGGCCCGCAGAACAGTCAGTGCTCTACCCCGTGTATCTCTTCCTTGAGGCTAGCCCTAAAGCTATTTCGAGGAGAACCAGCTATATCCGAGTTCGATTGGAATTTCACCGCTATCCACAAGTCATCCTAACCTTTTTCAACAGATATAGGTTCGGTCCTCCATAACCTTTTACGGTTACTTCAACCTGCTCATGGATAGGTCACCCGGTTTCGGGTCTGCAATCAACTCTCGCCCTATTAAGACTCAATTTTCTCGGCTCCGTTCCTCCGAAACTTAACCTCCTTCCTACCATAACTCGTTGGCCCGTTCTACAAAAAGTACTAGGTCACTTTGCGCTCCCTATGCTTGTAAGCATCAGGTTCAGATTCTATTTCACTCCCTCCCGGGGTTCTTTTTCACCTTCCCTCACGGTACTATTCGCTATCGGTCACTGGGTAGTATTTAGGCTTGGAGGGTGGTCCCTCCTGCTTCAGACCGGGTTACACGTGTCCGGTCCTACTCTGGTGCCACCTATGCGCTTTCTGCTTCGCCTACAGGAGTATTACCTTCTCTGCTTGAGCTTTCCAAGCCTATTCGGCTCTGCATAACCTCGTCAATGTCGGTGGTCCACAGCGAATTGTAAACAATCCGGTTTGGCACTCTTCCTTTTCGCTCGCCGCTACTCAGAAAATCGATTTTTCTTTCTCTCCTGGGGCTACTTAGATGTTTCAGTTCACCCTCGTCTCCCTCATTAAGCTATGTATTCACTTAATGATACATACGCATTACCGTATCGTGGTTCCCCATCCGGAAATCTGCGGGTATATCGGATATGTGCTCCTTACCGCAGCTTATCGCAGCTTATCACGTCCTTCTTCGGCTCCCAGTGCCAAGGCATCCACCCGATGCTCTTTGTACTTGACCATTTCACTTCTCTCGAAGTGTTCTCTCGCCTCGAGTAAGCGTTAACTAGTCTTATTCACTATTGTACTCTCTCCCAGTGAATTCTGTTCTCAACAACAGTACTCGCAAATCGTTACCCTCCCTCTTCTTTTCCTCCCTTCCCTCTCCTGAGTTTAGCTTCGAAATTTACTTCATCAGTTTCTGAACTCATTCCTGAGATTCACTGTCTCGATTCGTTGTCTATTTTGTCTTTATTTACACTTGGTGTGTATTCAATTTCAGGTACGACTATACATATAATTAATATACGTAATGGTGGGGCTTGGGGGACTCGAACCTCCGACCCCACGCTTCATCAGGCGCGCTCTAACCTGCTGAGCTAGCAGCCCATAAACCGTCATAGTGTAGAGACTAGGTCTCCTTAGAGCGGAGGTGATCCAGCCGCTCGTTCTCGAACGGCTACCTTGTCACGACTTCACCCCAGTCATTGGTTTTGCCTTAGGCGACAGATTAATTAACCGACTTTGGGCACCCCAACTTCCATGGTGTGACGGGCGGTGTGTACAAGACCCTGGAACGCATTCACCGCAGCATCTCTCGATCTACGTGATTACTAGCAACTCCGACTTCATGTAGGCGAGTTGCAGCCACAATCCGAACTGGGGATCGGTTTTCGGTGTTTCGCTCCACTTCGCAGTATTGCATCTCATTGTACCGACCATTGTAGCACGTGTGAGCTTCCAGAACATAAGGGGGCATGATGATTTGACGTCATCCCCACCTTCCTCCGGAGTTGACCTTCGGCAGTCTCTGCTAGAGTCCTCAACTGAATGTTAGTAACTAGCGACAAGGGTTTAGCGCTCGTTGCGGACTTAACCCAACATCTCACGACACGAGCGTGACGACAACCATGCACCACCTGTCTCTGCTGTCCGAAGAAAACCGGTTAGGTTCTGTCAGCAGGATGTCAAGCCTGGTAGGTTCTTCGCGTTGTTTTCGAATTAAACCATCATGCTGCTCGTGCGGGTCCCCGTCAATTCCTTTTGAGTTTTATTTTGTGAGCGTACTCCCAGGCGTGAGCACTTATTGCGTTAACTGCGGCACTGAGTCCCAACGGACCAACACCCAGTGCTCATCGTTTACGGCGTGGACTCACCAGGGTATCTAATCCTGTTTGCTACCCACGCTTTCGTGCCTCAGTGTCAGTTACAGTCCAGAAAGCCGCCTTCGCCGCTGGTGTTCCTCCCAATATCTACGCATTTCACCGCTACACTAGGAATTCCGCTTTCCCTCCCGCACCAAGTAGCCCAGTTCGTGGGCAAGGCAGAGGTTGAGCCTCAATTTAAACCTTGCGCTTAGGTAACCACCTACGCACTCTTTACGCCCAATAATTCCGGATAACGCTTGCCCCTACGTATATACCGCGGCTGCTGGCACGTAGTTAGCCGGGGCTTGTCTTTGCAGGTACCGTCATTTGTTTCTTCCTTAGAACAGAAGTTTATAAACCCGAAGGCCTTCATCCTTCACGCGGCGTTGCTGCATCAGGCTTTCGCCCATTGTGCAAGATTCCCTACTGCTGCCTTCCGTAGAGTTTGACCGTGTCCAGTTCCAATGTGGCTGATCACCCTCTCAGGTCGGCTACTCGATCGTCACCTTGTGAGCCGTTACTCACCAACCAGTTAATCAGACGCAGGCCCATCCCCTGACCGATAAATCTTTGACCGATGTAGCATGTGCTACTACGGTGTCATGAGGTTTTAATCATCGTTTCCAATGGCTATCCCTCTGTCAGGGGCAGGTTGCCTCACGCGTTACTCACCCGTCCGCCGCTGTCCGCTTGCATAATCAACCTGAGCGTCATGTCCAACATCTCGCCTCGACTTGCATGTATTAGGCACGCCGCCAGCGTTCATCCTGGAGCCAGATCAAACTCTTAATAAATGTTATCTGAAGAATCTTTCGATTCGTCCAAATCCTGTTAATGGATGACGCTTATCGCGTCTCGACTCGTTATTTCCGAATCATTGTTGTTTGTGTTTGAATTGTACAGGGACATACGACATATTGTACATCGTTTGTCTCTTATACGATCTTGAGATCTGATCTCCGGTTTTCACCGTGTCGATCTCTTGACCAGTTTCTACACTATGAAGTTGTCATGGTTCTGCTGACTGCGTTTGAGCGATTTTGCTGCCCGCTCTCTCGCGACAGCTTAATCATTATAGCGCACCAACCTCAGCCCTCGTCAAGCACTTTTCACTTCTTGAAAAAGGCTTAAAGCGATCTCCGCTAAGAGGTCTGCTCCTCGCTACTGCTTGACAGCGAGTGCTGTTATTATAGAGTCTGCATTAGTACCTGTCAACCCCGGTTAGCTTCAAGCTTACTTTTATCCAACTTCTTTACAACAACTGTTTTAAATACTATTACTACATTCATTTTGGTTTTATCATATTACCGATTCGATGCTCTTTCCTTCTATAGTTCAATAATACACATTACTTTCGCAGACTCTATAAACCACTGTTCATTTCTCCGGCTAGAATCCTGTGATTTTATTTAGATTCATCATCCCAGAGTGAGTTAATTGTTGCATGAGGTTTGTTCTCCCAATCTATAGATGTATATGGCGGATACCTGAATAAGTATTTCTTATACGCTTTACGCACCTTTGAATGGTTGTTTCCTACCTATCGCAATCCTCCTGCCTGATTCAAATTCAATTTCAAACTTGTCAATTTTCTTAACCTTATCAAAGTTAATTATCAACCCTACCAAAGGTCTGTAGAACGCTCTGCCGATTAGCGGATAAGTCTATATCACCGATTTTCGCATACGTTTTGTGCACATATAATGATGTATATATACTCAATGATTTTCCTCTCTATCGATAAACTCGATATCGTCAATTCCCACCTGTGCACAGGTTGTTCCAGTAATAATTGATATTGTGTCAGTCTTTTTCCCGTATACATAATATGCTCCTTCTATTATATAAATCTTCACACTTTTTATAAACCCGAGGTATCTGGTGGCTCTATATTAACCTTGCAAGTATGAAATGTAAACCGACCTTTTTCGACCTTTTTCCGACCTAATCAGACCGCACATTGATATATGAAGGATTACACCTTTTTAAACCACAACTTGTAGCTGTATCAAGCTCTCGAAAGTGTATAGTTTCAATCTAATTCAATCTAAATTTTCCTTTAATATATGCCCTTGTGCTATTTTTGACGTGCAGTTTCTGAATACGATTGTTACATGTATGTTACCTTTTGTGCTTCTACAGAGGTATTTTCGGATATATATTCTTTCGTCATGCGATATTCTTTTCCTTGTAATAAATACCACATGTAGCAGTATATGACGCACACACTCAAACTGGATATACTACCCAATTATGCTATAACAAGTCTATTTCCATATGCACACTATAGAACAGAATACATAGATTCGCATCTTCCTTCTTAACGGTCCTCTAAAAGCTCATCTCACCTTCACTCTAATCTCGCTTGTTCCAAAAGTAATTTTGATTATGTCTCTTCTTCCAGTTCTGCATCAGGCTTTGCAATCCTTCCGTTTTAGCCTCCACTCTACCCTCGTTCACAGGCTTCTTTTTGCAATGGTACGCCTCTTTTATGATTCTTGAGTTTTTAAGGAATTTATCTAACTCATGTTTTACCTCGTTTCATTTATATATAACATAGATTTCAATAGTATTTGAAATGCGAAATCGACCAACTATATCATTGTGATTTGGACAAGAACCAACTGTGACCTATGTTTACAAAAGCAGCAGCATGCGTTGATGCTCAATGCGACTTATGCCGACTTTATATTGAGTAGTTTGCTTGTCTTACTGAACTCTCGCCTTTGAGTTCAAAAATCGATATATAGATGAAATATTTTCCAAAATAGAAAAAGATGGGTACAGCACCCACCGCCAAGCATCATACAATTGCTTGTTTACTGCATCCTTAAGCGACTCTTCCTGCCTTAAATACAGGAGCCTTGAAGCTGGGATGTCATACTTTCGCCCTCCGGCCTGAGGGTTTCTTCCCTTTCTGGCCTTTCTGAGATCTAGTCTCAAATGTACCAAAAGCCGATGAGTCTTACTGCCATCTCCAGCAACCAGTGACTCCTCAATTGTTCCTAGAACAGCATCCAAAAGCTGCCTCGGCATCCTTCTTCATAAAAACCAGTCTTATCAGCAACTTTGCTTACTAACTCAGCCTTATTCATAATTTTCCTCCCTATGGTAACTTAACTATTGAAGTATTATACTGTTGAACCATTGGAATGTCAACGAATCCAGCATTTTTATCTATGATTTCTCATATATCTTTTGTAGAATCTCTCTCCTTTTGAAATTATTTTCCTATTTATTGGTCAAAGTGCAGTTTGTCGGTTATCTTCAATATTTTCGTCCTTTAGAGCATCATGAGTATTTCATCCGGACCTAGACATTTAGTTGCGATACAGCTGCGATATATGCTACGACTGCAATCATCATAGCAACGAGTGTAGCTAACGAGTTCTTACCTATAGCACCGAACACAAGCACATACACTTCATGTGCACACAAACCCATGATGATAGAAGCTAGTGCAGGCTTCAAGAACGTGCCCGTTATATCAATCTTCGTGCCCGTGAGTTTGTACATCGCACGGTAATTCAAAATTGCCGTGATCCCGTAAGCCGCAACATTTCCTGCAGCCGCACCGTTTATATTGAAAGCCGGAATACCTACGAGTATATAGGGTGATGACAAATTTGCAAGCAACGCCAATTGAAAGGTTTAGTACGAGGATGGATGGTTTGCCAACGCCCTGCAGTACGCTTGAGAACGTACGTAGTATTGAGAGGCATACTACCCCAAGTGATAGTACCTGCAACGTAGGCACTGCGAGCGCAGAATCCGCTGGCTGACTCGGGTAGAAAAGGAACAGGATCGGTCTGGCTAGCGCAATCAGCCCTACCATGCATGGAAAACTGATAATCATGCTGGTCTTGATTCCTGTCTGAATATTTTGTGTAGACCCACAACGTCTTTTTGAGCGAATGCTGATGAGATTGCGGAACAAGGCTAACCGCCACCGCAATTGTGAACACCTGAGGGAATCCAATTAGAGGATCGCAGAAGCCACTGATGAGACCATATAACTGCTTGGACTGATGATGCGTCCAGCCAGTAGCCTGAAGCCTCCTCATTACCAGCCATAAATCCACAATCATCATGAACGGTAGGATTGCAGAGCCGATAGTGATTGGAACTGCGATTTTGAGCAGTTCGTTGAAATACAGATCCGGTCGATTCTTCTCTTGGACGGATCTCTGGTAATGTTCCTCACGCTTATTGGTTCCGGCTATATAAACTGCCGAGCAATATCAGAGCTGCAATAGAACCTGCAGACGCACTCGAAAGTTGCACGCAGCTGCTTTTGGTTGGGTCTGCACTCGAACGAAGAAACATATGATAATCCGAGACCTGCAAATGCACGCGTTAGCTGCTCTGATTACTTCCGACGCACCGGTAGGCATCATCTGCTGCTGACCCTTGAGAGTATCCTACATGAGTAAACACCAAGGGGCCGTCAGGAGTGCTCGGCGCTGTTTAACTGCTGGAAGCTGCTCCGCCGGGGTTCTTACTGTAGGCAGCAATCATATCTGAACCGAAGCAGATTATAAATCCACCTACCCTATCGCAAACATTATTCTCCAGCGACACCTTGTACACTCTATGTGCATTTATGTAATCACCGATAGCGACCCTCTCCGAAACCATTTTAGATATAGCTACCGGCGGCAGCTGTGGCTGTAATCAAAAGAACGAGTATATCGGGTAAGCGACACCGTAGTACGACATACCAGCAGCACCTATCCAGTTATTGAGAGGTATTCTAAAGAAGGCTCCAAACACTGGCGATTATTCCTGTAATGGACAGATTGCTGCGCCCTTTACGAATTTGGCTCCATGCTCAGAGTATTGAACTTTATTCATTTATATCTCCTAATTACTCTAGTCTTTTTGTAAGCTGCTACTGATTAATCACAATCCACAGTGGTGTCTGCAATCATGACGTACATTTCATACAAACGGACGTATATTGCGTACAATTGTATGTCTAATTGCTCATTTCTGAATGAGGCCAGTCCTGCTAATCTGGCACCTTCATTACTGTCATCAAATCAAGGATCTCTGGCCGCAGGCTTTTTCCTTAGTCTTCTGAAGGCTTAGATATGGGTTTGATCCGCTGCTGATTATCAGTCCTTCTCCGAACTTCTGCTTAGCGCACAAGCGTAAAGCATCAGCATTGTTGATCCTCATTGAATTCGACTACGAATCTGCCCCTCGCTCTGATATGTTCTTGACCCCAAGTTCAGCTGCCAGGCACTTTATCTCAGCAATTCTTGCAGGATCTCATAGTCACATCAGGAGATCTCCGTACCTGTCAGATGGGCTCTGCAATAAGTTCCTCTGCCTCTTCATGCGATGTAATCTAGTGCGATTTTCTTGTACGCCTGCAGCTTAAGTGTTTCATCCTTTAGTATTCGGACGGAATTCTTGCAGATATATCAACCTCAATCGATATCTCCTCACGGCTCTCCGTAATCTTCTCACCCTTGAGCCTTCGCACGGCTTTATCTATTTCTTTGACGTATAACTCATATCCAATCCCCGCTATGTTGCCGTGTTGCGCCTCTCCTAAGACGTTACCGGCACCTCGCAGCTCGAGGTCACGCATGGCCAGTTTGAATCCGGCTCCAAACTCCGTAAACTCGCGAATTGCCGCCAACCTCTTGGTTGCAACCTCGGTGAGTACACGTTCAGGTTTATACAGCAAGTACGCATACGCCAGTCTATTTGAACGTCCTACTCTGCCTCGCAGTTGATATAACTGCGATAGACCGAGCTTGTCAGAATTCAGAATAATTATAGTATTGGCATTGAGAATATCATGCTCATTTTCACAATTGTAGTCGTCTAAAAATGTCCACATCACCCTCTACAAAATCGAGCATAACGTTTTCAAGCGTGTTCTCATTCATGCGACCGTGACCGACAGCGACAGTAGCTTCCGGAACTAATTTGTTGATGTGCTTTGCGATGTCATTTATTCCATTACACGATTATAAATAACGTACACCTGACCGCCTCTAGCCAGTTCACGTTCTATGGCTCCTCCTTATAGCTCATCATCCTGTGCTGAAACGAGGTCTGCAGGATAGCGATCGTCTCGGCAGTTCTTCAATCGTGCTGATATTTTTGATGCCCGTGAGCGACATATTGAGGTCCTAGGAATCGAGTCGCAGACAAGGTCAGAACATCATAGTCTGGCGTGCCATCTTGAGTTTCTCCTTATGCTACTCCAAATCGCTGTTCCTCATCGATTACCAGAAGCCCTAAATCCTTGTATGCTACATCATCTGACAGCAGCCTGTGCGTACCGATGACAAGATCAACATTTCCTTTCTGCATATCATTAGTGACACGTTTCTGCCGAGTTTCATCTACAAATCTCGACAACATCTCAATATTGAACGGATAATCCTGAAAAACGTTCCTTTAACGTGTTGTAATGCTGATTTGCGAGTAGCGTCGTAGGCGCAAGAAATACCGCCTGCTTGCCCTCTGCAACGTATTTGAATATGGCTCTCCAGCAACCTCCGTTTTGCCGTATCACTGCATCTCCACATAACAGTCGATCCATCGGAAGAGGTTCTCCATATCCGCTTTGATTTCCTCTATCGCTTGTAGCTGATCATCCGTCTCCTGATATAAGGCTATCCTCAAACTCACGCTGCCACACAGTATCATGTTGGAAGGCATATCCTTCATCTCGCGCTCTGCATAGAGCCGGCTCACTCTTCGGCAATCTCTTCAACTGCCTTGGAGCTCGAGCCCTGGTATTCTCCAATCTCCACCTGACAGACTAGATAGCTGGTGCCTTTCCTCGCTTCCGATGTAACGCTGTACTATGTCCATCTAGCTCTGTCGGAACATACAGCACGTCCGTTCCAGAGATAGTGGATTTTGAGACAATCTTTATTTCACCATCGGCCTCAAGGTCTTAATTCCTTCAAACCGACCCTGTCCTGTGCTCCTCGTGCACTACGTAATCCTCCTGCAGGTCAAAGAAAATCCTGCTTTTTCCGCTCCTGTGTCTAAGCTCTTCTTAGAACTCTTCTGATATTAGGAAAAATATCCGTATCAGTGATATAGCACAGCTTTTCATCATGCCCAGCATCATTCCCGATCCAAGAAGACCCAAATCATAATCTGAAATGTCCAGCACCCTTGGCATCCCTCACATGTACTGACCCTATCGAGTCTCTCATTCTATGGAAACAGATAGAACTTCACACCTCCTTGATAGCATAGCTACCTGCCAAAAGAGCCCCATCCTGACCGTTAAGAAGCTATATGCTGTCTGCTCGCGCACATATCTCACAACCTTTGTCAGATCACATCGACACTCTTTGATTGCTCAGAAATGGGAGCAACGCACTATATCTTTGTCAGAACTTATGCTGATATCTCCCTGCCCCTGATGACTCCGGAATGCGCTGCAACTCTCCATGGACAGAGACATCATGTTGGAGCATCGGCTGCCTATAACATAGTCCCGATTCGGCTCGTCAGTCACATCAAAATACTCTTTTAGACACTCTGTGTGCTGATCTCGTACATGGCAGCAGTCTCAAACATCCCCGAAAAATGCGTCCCTTGATGCGAATCCCCATCGATCCTGCCATCCGATATTTCGCGCTCACCGCCTTCGCGCCTGAGCTCTAAGAAAGTCGCTCACATCATATCTGGCTCGTCAGCATCTGAAGATAATGCACGTCTCGTGCATATGCGGTCGGAAGAAACTCGCGGCAGTAGAGCAGACTTAACGAAGCCAATATTTTCAAAGAAAGCCATGACTTTGATCAAAGAATCTGAGAATCACCGTCATCATCAAAGAATTCAATTCTTACTGGATCAGAATTATGCTCAAGAGAATATATATTCATGATACCTCCCGCGCTGAATTCACCAGAAGTGCCTGCAAACGACCGCGTGCGGGAGAATAATCCAATTGAGACTCCAACTTCTGGTCTTTAACTTCGGCTGGCCTCAACTCGCACAACTCCATCTCCAACTCACATACTGACTCTATAAACCTTCTCCACGGGCTGCAAGCGGTCTCATGCAGTGAAACCGTGCATGATTACAATCACGTTCAACATCTGACAAGCGACCCAACAGCCTGCAGGCGCTGCACAAGTCATTATTGCTCTCCTTTGCCCTTGCCAGATGATCTGTAAATCATCTTCTTCCGGCATCACGTTGCAATTCGCTCGCTATCCTGCACAGAAACATCGTCCCTGAGTCGTTCTGCAACGTCATGCCTGGGACCAACACGCCAGCGGTTTCATTGTTTTCACAATCTCCTTAGCTGCGTAGTACGCAATCCTGCTGCGCCAATGCCGGTGATATTGGTCTTCATCTTCAGTCCTTTTCTCGATGAATGCTCGAGATGACCATTGCCTCATCAATTCCCACTCAATTATATCCCGTTGCCTTTGCTGCTGTGGAGTTGCAGTTTCATCAAGCACCTGCCCTCATCCTGATACTCTTTCCGATACGATGATCCGCAAGCGACCCCTCGTTGCCTCCGCAACACCAGAGCGAATCCTGGGAAATTGGGGTCGTCCCAAGCCGACTTACACTACTGATCCTCATACCGTTATGACGTTCGCCCTCCGAACTTGCGAATTTGATATGCCGAGCGAATATCAATATCATCGGCTATATTACGATGATATTTTCATCCTGAACCCTGTAAAATTTACATCGCGGAGTGCATCACCACTTTTAGATTCATGCAGGTCTGCTGGCTTAACAAGTTGCAGCACTTTCTCTGACCCCTATGCGGCATTCCCTCCACTCGCGACCTGAACTTAGCCTCGTAACATCGACCGACAATCCGCCATGACAGTTTGTCGATAACCCTGAACCCTATGTTGTGTCTGGTTCAAGCATATTTATCTCCCGGATTTCTAATCCTGCAATAATATACATACTCTCATCTAATAGGCAGATTGGCAACGGAGATATCTCTGCTGCCACTGCCGTAGATCGAATTCCACTAATTGATCGACAATTAGTCGAAAAGTGTAAGCAAACCGATCCCGCCCTTAGCAAACTCGTGAAAAGTGATTACTTCCGGAGAAGATTGGTCCTACCGACAGTGAAACTTCATCTTATCAGCTCTTTCTTTTCATCAGGAATCGGAAGCGTGGCTTGAGAAGCACCAACTCCCTGAATCGGGCTCTTCTTCAGGACGATCAAACCGCAGGTCCGGAAAGGACTCGCGTGAGTCGCGCAAGCATAAACACCTTTGCTCCCAGCTCTATTAGAGCGTTGGCAGCAAGCAGCAAATTGTTCCAGTCTGCATCAATCATATCATCGAGGAGGATACACCTTGCCGTTAATCTCCGATAATATTCAGCAATCTCACCTCTTGTTAGGCTCCTTGACGTCTCTCATCGACGATTGCAACCGGTGCATCCAGTCCTTCGATCATATCTTGCTCTCGTAACACCTGCGATCCGGTGAAATGCAACAACCATATCTTCGGAGTTTTCTTTCTCCTTGAAATACTCGCGCGCGATTGGCTAAAACTGAGCAGATGATTCCAACAGGAACATCAAACTATCCCTGAATCTGGCTGGCGTGAGATCCATTTGCGATAACCCTGTCTGCGCACCGGCTGCCTGTATCAAGTTCGCCACCAGCTAGCTGTGCATCGATCCTCAGCCTCCAGCCTCTTTCTATCTCGCCCCGGCATGACCATACTAGGGAATTACTGCGTTGATCCGTGCTCGCCAGATGCCCCTCTGAGCGCATCGATCGCAATGAGAAGTTCCATAAGACTGCCGCCAACTCAAGTGCACATGAAATGCTGGAACGATGTACACATCGCAGTCTCCCTACTGATTCCCAAAATACTTACCTGAATTTCCCCATCGCTGAACTTGTTAACAGTCGATTTACCACTCCATCCCATTAGTTCAGCAATTTCCCTGCTAGCTCAGGATGCGACTGCATGTAACAGCTTTTAGATTCGTGGACACCTTGCTCAGGCTGTTTACTCCTACGGACATGTGAGGCATTAATTATATTTATCTATCTTTCGAAAATCTTGCGGTTACGTACCCAATTTTCCTTAATGGTCATTTCCGATCTTCCGATGCTAAAGCATCTCCCGGAACATTCTCTGTAACTGTTGTTGTTGCAGCAACATGTCTTTCTCCGACCCTCAACCGGTGAAACGAGGCTGGAATTGCACCCGATAGCAATGTCATCGTCCGCAATCTTTGAACGATACTTATGAGTGCCATCGTAATTTGGCAAATACAACCCGCAATCCAAGATTTACATTTTCCTATATCAGCACTCGCCTATGTATGTGAGGTGAGCAGATCTCACAAGTCACACGATTGTAGAATTCCTCTTGACCTCAACAAAAGTTCCTCCGACCTTACACTCCATCACTTGATGACACTTCCTGTCCAATGCATGGCAAAAGGTCCCGGAGTACTCTGTCCTTTTCACCGTATTTGACTCCTCATAGACATACGACGCTTCCACTGCTGTGTCACGTCCTACTTCCAAGTGTCATGGAGCACTGAGGATTGCTGATGCATGCTCCGGCTTTAATTACGGATTTGCCTTTGATTGTCAGCATTCTGAGCTATCGCTACCCCCTCTTCTCTATCACACCTCTTCATCCATGTGTATGCAGAATCAGAGGTCCACGGAATATCACCCCATCCTCTTCCACCCCTGCGCTTGTTGGCTGCAAGTCCTCTTGTTCCTCGCTATTTCTGTATTCATCTATAGTCATGGTTATCCTCCGCTTACGCCTACATCATCTGTCCCACCTTGTAGACATCCCCGCACCATCGTCATAACGATATCGCCTTCCTCGGCATTTGCACTGAGATACTTCTAACGGCATCTTCAAAATCCTGACCCATGTAAAGCCTCTAATCAGGATGCTTTGCATTTGATAGCGTTTGCTAAGCTGGCATGACGAAGATACACCGCACACGCCCTTTCTCTGGGCCGCATAGATATCGGGCTACCGTGGAATCAGTGAACTGGCCATGGTCGAACGAGTCGATAAAGTTCACCAAAGAGTGCCTTTGGTGCGTGTATACGCATGTATCGGAAACACACCTCTCGAGCTTGTCTGTGCTAGTCTGACATTACTAGCAGCCGCTCAGAGCAGCCTTAATGTTCCGCAGGATGTATGAGCATAGTCATCGACGATCCTGACGCCGTTCCGTAGTGTCACACCTGTAAACTCGAATCTTCTAGTGTCCTCTCTCAAACGCCTTGAGTGTCGAAGCTACTAACTTCGTCGTTTACCCCGAGATAACTTGATGCATCATAAGCTGCCATTTGATCGAGTACGTCACGTTGTGCCTCCGAACATCTAAATGCAGATGGCAAAGAACTCGCTGTCATGGCATAGTCGTACTCCGGAACTCCGTTATCATCAAGAACATTCTGCTGCGTAAAATCAAGTTGCTGGATGTATATCCGTATGTACGTACATGACGTAGTTAAAACTTGAGAGCTTCCTCTACAAAAGAGATTCTCACCAAAGGCAATGACTATGCTCTTCTTAGGAATATTCATGACAAATTCTCTTGAAGGATTTGAGCAATGTGTTCTATATCCTCGAAAATAATCACAGGTGATCAGAATCTATGTTAAGCTAAAATCGCCACCTGTAGGCGCGTCAAATGCAGGAAACTATCCATGCACCACAAGCCTCTGTAACCAAAATAGTCATCATCGCCCATCTCAACATTGCCTTTGACTTTCAACATCGCACTCACCAGGATCGCTGGACCATACTTGAGCACTGCGCAAAAACTAAGAGATGTCAGAAGCAACTGTCGTCTCCTGCCGTGTGGTGCCACAGACAGCAAACATCACATGCTTGTAATTGTTCATAATCATGCCGAGCAACTCTAGCACGAGAGAAAATTGACTCTGCGTTCCTTTGGCCCTACGATTTCCGGGTTAGTTTCATGAACTGCACTGGACACACACGACAGCATCTACACTAATCGACATTCTCTTGGCCTTATGTTCATGAAGAGGTCTTAATTCCATTGGTCCCCAAGGTGATTAGTAATTTCAGACTTTGGCATTACTTCAGTACTGCTAACCACATGACTGCTTATTCCGTGCAGAATTCAAGCGACAAGCCGAGAGGCCTACACCGGGCCGATCCCTAGACAATGGATTCTTCTTGAACTTTGAAATGTCAGCCACTTTTCATTTGCACTCTCCTGCAAATCTATACTCCCGATAATTATACGGCACATCTCATGAATTCAACAAGAACAGACATTTGAACATCACTGACTTTTTGTCCTCAACTCGCAAAATAAAACTGCTGGAGGAAATGAGCATGAAGAAGCAGCGTCGTCGGAAGTCTGATAACAGAGCTGCTTTCACCCGAGCAAGCAGTGTTCATATAAAGATTTCTGCACCCAAGTCTGATATAGCAAAACCGAGTCTAAGCTGAGGATATAGTACTGCGCTGAGAGGTACTGGTCGAAGAAGGTGCATCGGTAAATTGGAAACAATTCAGGGTAAACGGCGGTTTTAGATACATCCTTCTTCGTCGAGCAACAATGTTCTCGCATAATCTGGTAGCGAACTCGCAAGCAAGTTTGCATCGTGACCTCCCAAGTTTGATTCTTGGCGGAAATCTTTCGGTACACTGATCCACTGCCTGGACAGTCAGCTCACCAGAAAGCTACGGGAGCGTATTTTGCAGGTGAGTTTGCATAACCCAAAGGCGGACTACATCGTTACCGTCGAGACCAAGGGAATTTTCGCTTGCTGCAGACGTCGCTTTTATGCTTTTATGAATCTCCTCTCGTCGCGTGTAAGACGTGAAGCCAAAGACTCGGAAGCTGTTCTAACCGTAAGTCACTGGCACTACTCTCAGGTTCATATACTGATCGTACACAGAAGATGTCGATTGCGGTAAAGCCGAGCTGTCGCACCCAATAAACTGCGCTTTCACTCATCAATAGATGACTTTTATGCGTGGCGGAGTGCAGCCTGATAGGGTGTTACTGAAATTTTAGATCTGAATCTGACATCGAAGCTAAGCAGGGTGTTGCAATTCGCATCCAGAGAGCTCTCGCGAAAAGAAGATTTCATCTCACCTTCCTGTCATCTATCTGGACCCAACCTGATGAAGAATCAATACAGCAATACGCTCCATCTGACATGTGTCAACGCAAACAATAAGTAGATGCAAACATATCAACCATGGAAATAGTATGCCAATCCTATGGTCTGTCCAACACAATAGAACTAGATAGAACGCACAATTCTATGAACGAGAGAGGAGGTTGCTTAAATTTGATATACCCGCCATACTCAAGGTGGCTCGATAGACGCTGGAAAAGTGAGAATATCCGAATACGCTGAGATGCCGTCCGAGTCAAAGGTTGCTTACTGGCATGCCTGTTGCGGATCACGACCCATATCGCAAGTGCCACAGATGAGAAGTCTCAAAACCGACAAGCACTTTCGTGCTGGTTATTCGCGAATCTGAATACTGATAGCTTCAGAGATGCGTGGGCATTCTGGTGATTGTGCTCGACTCCATGTTCATCTCACAGGCTCCAACCATGTGAGAGTGGGAGCGACAGGCCTGAAAGGCCAGCAATCCTCGCGTACAGCCAGCCATGGAATCAATCGGTCCACTCGTCCTCCTTTTGGGACGAGAGGGTTCGTGCTATGCTGTCTGCGCTGGGCTTCAAAGAGCAACAGAAACCCGGTGCAAAGAGTTTCTGATTTTTATCAGCAGTCCTAACGCCCGTGAGACTCAGAAACCGCCACGATTTATCGCGTCGCCAAGGATTCTCAATAAGCCGATGCTCGCGGCTCCGATTTCGCCAGACTACAACATGTGACTCGGTTATACGCTCAAGTGATATAACTCCATGATGCATCGAATCGCAGCGGTAGCGCTTCCGAGCATTGAGGACAGCAACTCAATCAGCTGTGGCGGTATATTACCAGAGTGCGCAGAGACTTCAGTCGCGTCGCCCATGCCTCTATTCAGTGCAATGGGGTTCCTTTCGCGTGCAGCTTCTTCAAGCTCAGAGGTTACTGTACTCTGCTAGAATTCATCGAGGTACAAAGGCGTTGAAGTTTGCTGACTGCAACAAACATGAGATACAGAATGGAATTCCATGCTTTGCAGGATTTCTTCTGAGGAATACTCCCTGCTTTGCATAGCTGTGTCCATCGGGCATGGCTGCTCACCATTGTATGATATGGGATGTGCAGCCTGCAGATCCATCTGCCGTCCAACTGCTCTTCTGTGTTTCTTCAGGTAGCTTATCAGCTCTCTCTATCTGTACTGCCCGAAGTTATCTCCAGCTAGTCTGCATCTCTGGAGCCTTGACCCCAACTTTCCATATACTAATCTATGTGTTACGGTGAGACAATTGCACCGAATCAGGCATGCAGCTGTGTACAGCCAAAGGCCATTGCCGGTGGCATATTTACGCAGCCATGCGAGCTCTCCTGATAGATAAGTATACTGCCTCTGAAAGGCACCTCTCCAAGGAGCATCGTGGAAGTCCATTTCACTCCCATCAAATGGGTGCATCCAGTAGCTGCTTCGGTGACTTCGTGTAATCAGTTCCCACTGTCAGTCACGACCCTTTAAAGTTGCAGGTATCGTGCTGCTTGGCATTAATCTTGCAGCGATACCTGTGCGTTCTGTGACCAGGTCCGGCTGAAACCATGAAGACGCACACATACATTTCGTTCTTGGCCATATCTCAACCGACTGACCGGATAGATTTGGTCCCTGATATGAGAGAGCTTCCAGCGGAAGCAGCACCTTGATCGCAACTATAGACCCTGCCTCTCCGCCAGTAAGCAGTATCCAAAATCGATTCCGCAGTCTTATCACATTGACATTAATCTTGAGTGCATGGTTGCCCAAAATCGTGGTAACCGGCCAGAGTCTTGACTTTCAGTGAACTGTTGCCGGCGGTATTTGCTCTAAGGATTTCCTTGGCCATCTCCCATGAGCCCTCGGTCTGACCATACTGCGCCCTTCTGGAGCACAGAATGATCTTTGCCATGCTACTGGCCTCCATTCTCACATGTATGTCTCACAGGATGTTATTCATAGTAGATTGGCTCAGAAAGATACTGTCAGCAAATTCGAACCTCATCCTTGAGCGAATCAGCAGTAACTCTTTGGCCTCCGAAATGAGCTCTCACGATCCATTCCTATACTTGGGTAAATTTATAATCGGCGGCTGTCAGCACTCCTTAGCAACCTTTTTAAAACTCGACACTGTCTCCTGAACCTCGGGTACAAGTGTCATGCTGTTGTAATCGATGTACGCATCTTCAGTATATTTTACACCCTGAGCATCAGGTACAGCAGTACCAATGGCATCCGCTGATTTTTCAATTCTACTTTCTTCCTTTTAATGACATCATAGTTAACATTCCTACAAAAATAACTCTGGATCGATTGATGCCAACCCCATCTTGACACGCATAGAGGCTTTGTACCATATGTAAAGCGAAGTCTCAACCTCTTCTGTCCGCGCCCGTCTTCCAGCAATTGCATGAGTTATTTTTCCCGACAGTTACCTATCGATCGCATCTTCCAGATTCAATCCGGAGACATCAACCCATCAATCTCCACACCTTTTGCAAAACGTCGAAGCGTTGTCTGTAATCTGTAACCACTGAATGCACATGCACTAATAACTATAGTGCAGCTATTGCAATTATTATCTTAACCCGCTTTAGCTAACTCCTGTATCTAGAGCTCCTGTACTACATTATATGCTTCTCGTTCTGTTTTCCTTACTTATTTTATAGTGATATCAATTCATTTTGTGAAATCCATCTTTATAATTAAATCACAATGAGTCTCCTCATGTCAAAGTCATAAAATCGCTGAAAATCGGCATAAATGCACCATGAGAAACCATCCACGCGTCGAATGCGTGGTTGTTAATAGGCGAACAAAGCTCCTCTGCTCTCGCGACGCGTCAAACGCGCAAACGCGGTCTGTCAGTTGCGTTTTGCCTTATAATCTTTTCTTTTTCCTGAATGCTCCAGCTTGCCTGTGGTTAGCTGGTCTCCATTTTGTCTTCTTCCAGTTGTTTTGATATATGCTGACATTCTTCGTTTGTTTTTACCTACTGTATCTACATAATATCTTTGCACCAAAATTTCTCGGTTTCTGTATTTATACTTAATTCCAAACTGTTCATACAACATTGTACTGCTTTCTACCTTTTAGATATCCCATGAATTTGGATACCGAATATTTGTATAGATAATAGCATGTGAATATGATCAGGCATGCCTCAGTATTCAGAACCTCTACGCCTTTCCACTCACATAGTTTTCTTAATATTTTTCCATCTCACTTTTTCTTTATGCATAGAACACCATTCTTCGATATTTTGGTGCGAAAACTAGTGATATTTGCAGTTCCACTGAATGCGCTAAACTATTTATGTCATTCACCCCATGTGAAATGCACTCCTTCTGTCTTTGCTTCTGCAGCCGACAGACCGCATCTCAAAGTGTAAACAGAAGGGTTTTCATTCAATTCATCGCTCATCGGCAGAGCCTTTATTGAACCACGCGTCCACGTGGCTTTCCACACATCGAGTAGGAGGTGGAGATTAGTTCACCCGATCTCCCCTCACACCACCGTACAACGTTCGGTATACGGCGGTTTTAATAGTTGACGCGCACTGCCGGTACGCATCAGCTAAACTCAAGTAGCCCTTGCGTGCCAATATTTCTTTGTGAGTCCCATCTTACTGCACCGTGTTGGACACGAACCAGATATTTTTCCGCCGTTTCGCCGCCATATGCCAGTTCTTCCGGTACTCCCAGTTTCTATCGGGTACTTCATCTTCGACCGTGTCCTTTTCCACATCTTCCATACACAGCATACGGGTCTATGGTATAACCATCCGTTGAGTTCTTCACTGGCATTCTTCATCGCTGCGATTCCGTAGTAGTTCAGCCAGCCGCGACACCTATCTCTCTAGAGTGGTCATGACGCCTGAACATGTCTCGAAGAGACTTTTCAGTTTGCCTTTCATCTTCTTCCACGACTTCTGAGAACGCTGCATGTCCCAATGCCCGTTCCTCCCCAGCGCAAGTCGAGGAACTTAGAAATTTGAATCGCGAATACACTGCTCACTTTGCTCTCCTGTTTTACGGTCAGCCCAAGCGTTTCTTCAAGGCATACTGTGCTTGTTTCCAGGAGCTCTGTGTGCTCTTTTCACTCCCCGCCAGCAATACGATGTCATCTGCGTAGCACACATGAGCGCACGCCTCGAAACTCCTTGTCGAACTCCATCCAGATAGATGCTTTGCCAGTAATGGTGACAGGTTTCTCCTGTGGGGAGCCTTCCTCCGTCTCCATGACTCAATTTTTCACCATCACTGCCTTTCAGACATCTCTAATGATTTGGATGACCTCTCATCATTAACTCTTTCAGCAGGTTCAGAAGCCGCTCATGATTCAGCGTGTCAAAGTATTTGCTGAGTCAAGACTGACCGCATACCGGTATCCTTCCTCCGCATACTCTCCACTCTGTTTATCGCATCCTTAGTACTTCGCCCGGTCGGTAGCCATAGCTTCCGTCTGAGAACTTGGCCCATAGATGCGCAAGTTTTGACTGACGGCCTGCCAGATGATTCGGTCGATGACGGTGGGAATACCAAAGCTGTATTCCGCCGTCCGTTTCGGGATCCGACCTTCTCACCGGGCATGGAGTGTACTTTTCCTCCGCATTATCCCTTCCGATGAGTTCGTCCTATGCTCCCTGCAAGTAGGTAGCGCCAGTCATTGAGTCATCCCATCGACTCGGGTGCCCCTTTGTTTGCCTTAACCTCTTGTAGGCTTTATTCATATTCTTCGGTCCAGTATCGCCTCAAGAAGTCCTGGCCTGCACTCGTCCTTCCTTCCATATCCGAGCGGAAACGAACGGCGCGCCCTGCATACTCTTTTACGTTCCGCGCTATTCCTTTGCAGGCAGCTTCCGTTTTCAGCTCAGGTCCGTTCCTCCTTTCCCGGTCGTACTCAAGACTCCTATTGATTCGGCCCTTCACGGACTCGGCGCTACTATGGCCTTCGCTGACTTCTCACCATCTGTTGCTACATGAGTCTCGCCGGTGAGACCTCCCTGCGTCGCACGTTCTTTCCCTCCATCCACCTGCCACATCTACCCTGCATGATTCCGTGCTGGACTTTGACCTCGGGTAGCGGCCTTTATCCTCACAGAGCCTCAGGTGATTTCGTCGCAGCCGGAGGTTTGCTGTGGGTTAGTATTTCCACATCCGGCTTCCTTCGGATCTCCACCTCGAGATGGACACCCTTTGCCTTCGGCTGCATCCTTCCCGCTACCGGAAGTGATCTGGGACTCTCACCCGTTAGAACATGCGCTCGCCGGGCGCACTACAACGAAAAACAGCTGAATCCACTCGTGATCCAACTGTTTATCATTCTATGGAGCAACACTCAGATTCGAACTGGGCGAGAGCTTTTGCAGACCTCTGCCTCTACCACTCTGGCTATGTCGCCATTAAACTGGCTAGTAACAGGATTCGAACCTGTGAATGACGGAGTCAGAGTCTGTTGCTCACCGCTGCGATACCCCAATATGTAACTCGTTCTTAAAGATTAATGGGGTGGGTAGTGGATCTGAACCCACCGCTACAGGGAGCCACAACCTGGGTCTTAACCGCTTGACGATACCCACCATATCATCGATTAATCTAAAATGGCCGACCGGGAACGGGCTCGAACTGTCGACCAGCGTGACAGGGCCGGTATTCTAACCAACTGAACTACCGGCCAAAAACATGGTGGACGCTATAGGGCTCGAACCCATGACCCTCTGTTTGGGCAGATGATCTCCAGCTGAGCTAAGCGTCCGTGGTAAACGCGCGGATGGACTCGAACCATCGACCTTCCGAGTGAACTGACGTTTAGAAAGCTAGTTGCTGACAGGTGCTCACTATTGTGTCGCCAAATTATATTAACAACGACATTATCCTTGTCATAGACACAATATTTTCTCATGATAATCTCTGTTAAAGGAGCCTATTTATGTTATACTCATCGTAGTAAATTTCTCCAGGGTTATTAAGAATATGGAGGTTCCTGTGACGTCGCCAAATCCAATCGCATTTCAACAATAGCCGGATTCGAGATACGCTGGTACGGAACACTCATAGCTCTTGAGCGATGCTCGCCTTTACTGTCGGCTATAGGAGAGCACCAGCACGGCATAGCATCAGGGACGTCCTCGACCCTTTCTCTGGCATGATCTCTATCGGGATTATCGGAGCTGTAGTATACTATGTGGGCTTTTCAGTTGATTACTACAAGTCTCCACCCCGCCGAAATTATCAACATGTGGTGAGGGGTTACCTACACACGAGGTCTGATATTCGGATTAGTTACCGCAGCACATAATGTGTAGATATAAAAAATCAGCTTCGTAGAAATGCAGATTAGTGCTACCCACCGTCGCACCCGCACGGCACCGAGATTATGGAAATTTCTTTAACGGAGCAGCTCATGGCATTGAGACAAATGTACCATGGGCGATAATTGTCGACGGGCAGCGTGTTCATATCAACGTTTTCTACGAATCACATGGTGTCTGGTGATTTTCGTAGTTCTCCTATTTATGTATAGTAACCGCGCATTTCGCCGACGCTTGCATGTACGGTCTCCTATGCGCCGGAACGCTTTCTTTGTCGAGGGACTTAGGACAGACAGCCTTATGATTGGAATTCAAGGCAGGCACAGGTTATAAGCATTGTCATCTTTTGTTGTTTCGCTTTCTTACTATATATATATCTTAGAGGCAAATCAAACTGAATAACAGATAAACGGATTATCGATATTAAGAGTAAAGAAATGAAATTAGGCATAGTCGGCCTACCTAACGTGGGCAAGAGTACACTTCCTTTAACGCAATTACAGGCTGGTGCAGAAGCTGCCAATCACCTTTCTGCACTATCGAACCCAACGTCCGGAGTTGTAACGGTTCTGACAAAAAGGCCTGAGGTGTTGACGGACATCTACAAGGCCAGGAAGACTATTTTACACGACGATAGAGTTTTGACATAGCTGGCTGGTAAAGGGTGCTCAAGGGTGATAGCAGGGAAATAAGTCTCGGTCGTATCCGTGAGGTTTTCGCCATCGTACATGGTAGGTGCTTCGCAAATGACAACATCGTCCATGTTACATGGTCACGTTGATCCGCTTGATGATATCGAAACAATCAATCAGAACTGATTTTTGCGGACCTTTGAAGCGTCTGAAAAGAGCTATTGCCAAAGCTAACCAAAGCATGAAGTGGGACGAGAGTCTTGCAAAGCAACTTGACCTGCTTGAAAGAGTTAAGGCGGCTGGAAACGGAAAATCTGCACGGGCCATGGAGTCACATAAAGAGGAAGGTGAAATCATTCCGGTATGGACTTGCTCACTTTTAAGCTCGGTCATCTACGTTGCCAACGTATCTGAGGACAGCTTCAGCGATGATAATGAGCACGCAAAAGGTTTCTGAGTTTGCAGCTAGTGAAGACGCTGGCTGCAAAAATCCAAAGCTGAAATTGAAGCAGAGATGCAGAGCTTGACGATGAAAAGAGCGTGAGATGTTTCTCGAAGATCTGGAATCTCGGAATCAGGGTCTGATCATTGATAAAGGCCAGCTACTCGCTGAATCTCATATCATATCTCACTGCGGCTAGAACCGGGAAGTTAGAGCCTGACGATTACTGCGAACGAAGGCTCCCACTAGGCAGCATCCACACTGATTTTGAGAAAGACCTTATCGAGCTGAAAACCATTGCCTACAACAAACTAATAGAGTGCGGCGGTAGCCTCATGTAAAGGCACGTGAGCAGGGTCTGATCGGATCGAAGGCAAGGATTACGGCAGTGCAGGGATGGAGATGTACATACTTTTCTGTTCAATGTATAGGCTACGACCCTGCTAATTTGTAAGGTTTTTCGCTCGACTATGATGATATAAAATGATTTTTATTTATCAGTATTTATACATTGCTTAAATATAATTGATGTTACTAGTATAACTATTATCAGAATAAGATGTGCAAAACGTACAAAGAACGACTATAATCGATGGCGAGATTGTCTCCCTACAATCTCGTTTAATCTCTAGTCCCAATACCTTTTACCGAAACAGACTACTCTGCAGTCTGTTTTTCTTTCCGTGATATTCTATAATAGTTAAAGAAGCAAACCCTATAACAATCATATGCTGATGCTATGAGTCATTACTGTATCGTAGATATGATAACTATATCTGGTTTGCCTATTTGAACAATCTTGACTCATGTATCAGCCAGGGTATGCACCATTATGAAAAATTTATCGAGAACATACACTTCCCTCTCCTATCACGGGGAAAATATTTGACATGTACCACGGAGATCCTCAAGCCATGCATCTTTGACATAGAGACTGGCCTCATCGGCTCAACGTGGCAATAAGATACTCTGACCGCCTGCATGACTGCAGATGGCAAGGGCTCCAAGATTACGCAGTTTCTAGCCGAGACGCTAGACGAGGAGGAGCAGAGTCCTCATGTCTCACAATGGAATTATAGGAAGAAGGTGCTAGACTATTTCGATTACATATAACGGAGCAACCTCGATATTCCATTTGTGAAACAACGGCTTGAGCTGCTCCACCTCCCTTATATATATTGAATATGCACGAATATGACCTATACAATTTATTCGCTCTAACACCAATTTGAAGTCCGAAATTGGATCTCATCAGCCAAAAATGTAGAGGCTTATTTTGGTATCGGAACTAACAGAAAAGACGTCATTTCCGGGAGGAGAGCGTTGTTTTTTCGAATATGCTGTTAATCAGATTCTGTAATTGAAAAAATTATTCTAACGCACAACCGCGAGGATGCGCTTCAACTCAACTCATCTGGTTAATATGATGGTCAGGATAATTTTGCCGGCGTTTTAGGGCAATCGGGATTGTCAGGATAGCTTAGCCAGACGCTCTGAAAGATCGGGACCGTCAGATTTGATTGGCTCTGCGCAGACGGGAGCGGGCTCCCTGTCTGCACGACGGCTTGAGATTGACAAGCGTTCGAGGTCGCCGCCGGCTGCCTGACCGTGACGGGCAGCAGCTGCGAGCTGTCCCTAGTTGTCAGATAGCGCTGAATACGCAATCAATGCCAATATATCTCCCAGATCAGCTCGATTCAATAAGCGCTGAATTCATCAAAGATAACAGCTCATACCAAATCAAAAATTCCGCTGGAAAGTCATGAAAAATCTCAGTTTATAGATATTAAAAATATAATGGCCACCGCCGAAGCTTCAGGTGATAATGCTGCACAGCATAAGTATGCCGGGCTGCTCAGGCTATCAGATAACTTAATCAATGATTATTTACTGCTGGTAGATAACGGTCAGGAGCTAACGAGAAATAAATCTACTCTCAATACTGATAAGCACTCAAATATATAAAAGAGCTCAGATAGAGCTTTAGCATCTGTCTGATTCTTTAAATTACGTCGATTATATATGAAGATTCACCTTTGAATTTATTGATTTCTGCTTGTCACAAAAAGAGGCTTATAGGACAAAAACGTGTTTTGCTAATCCCAGTAAGAAGGATATTGTCTCCATGGAGTTCACTCCAGACTGATAGCATCACCCCACATAGGATAGTTGAGGTGCGTTTTCACTATCCGAAATTCTTTCGTATATATCTGAAAATGCTCTCGTCTGTAGCATCATCTCAATATCTTCAGACACGAAAGCGGCTCCGGTGAGTGCATATACACACCTAGAAGACCGCTTTTATTCTTCTTTCGACAGATAACCCTCTATGGTCCCGGAGCAATGCTCTTATCCTCGAACTGACGCCTCCTTCGATCCGATTATTCGTTGACGGCAATTCATCTATTTCCTGACTTAACTGCTCATCCAGATATATGAACATGTTTTCTTTTTATCAGCCTTACAATGGAGCGCTGTGCCTTTTAACAACCTTTCATGTGTGTATCTCCAGTTTCCATTTTCACTATGGGACATCTGGCTCAGAATTTCGTTGTACTTGCTCATCCATTCCACAAAATCTTTCTGTCCATTTCTCTGCTTCCTCTTTGGTATCAAGCTTCAGCAGATCCTTTTGAAAGTGTGTGTATAACTCAATCCCTGTAAGGGTTTTGAGGTCATGTTGTCGTATATCGTTTTCATCCGTGAAAGCACATGAAACAGGGTACTGTGTCTCTGCATGAGGCCACGCTTTTACGAAGTGCCTTATTAAACCAGAGCTTCCATCAGACACCACCATTACAGGTTCCTCTATTCTAGACATCAATGCCTTCCAGGGCACCGGAATGACTCATATCTGCATAGATACCATCCAAGTACATGTTTGTCATCACAGCAGATCAATACACATGCCTTTCTAGCAAGATATATGCCGTCTAAAATACACACACTTTTCTTGTCCTCAATGACAGGGAGGCAGGCTACAGGTTCCAGAACTTTACCGTATATTACTACGAAATGTTCTGCCTCCACTCCGGCATATTCGCTTGAGTGCTCGTCCAAACAACCACTTCCAGGAACATATTTAATTGCTTGACGAGTTATCGATTTTTAGTGTAAATGATGACCTGCACTCAGGGCAAAACCATCTCTGCATCCTGAACTATTCTTTCCATGTTCATACATTTGGCTCTACAATATGGACAATTAACGCTCTTCATTCTGTATCTCCCTGATAATTCATTCTCAGAAAGATATAACGCCAATACATGTTGAAATTTCAACTGTGCAAAGCATTCTAAACACGTTTTTCTGTCCACCCTCTATCTTCTTTTCGAAGACAAAACCGCTATAGCTATTGAAATTTCAATGCATATAGTGCCTTAAACTACGTTCTTGTCCTATAAGCCACAAAAAGACCGGCAATACGCCACTGTTTAATCCATTGCACTAAAAACCGCGACATCAGCCTCACGTTAATTTCGTTGGTTGCGGGGGACAGGACTGAACCTGCGGCTCCGGGTTATGAGCCCGACGAGCTACCAACTCGCTCTACCCTGCGATATTTAATTATTGGTGCCGGAAACCGGGGTCGAACCGGTACGAGAATCACTTCTCACGATTTTAAGTCCCTGGGCGTCTGCCAATTCCGCCATTCCGGCACAAATCAATGGCTCTGAGGGTGTGAAACCCACGAAACCTACTGGTTAACAGCCGGTTGCTCTGCCATTGAGCTACCTCGGAACATCTTCCACGTTCGCGACTTCCTATTTTTATACTCAACCATCATGTCATGTCAAGATCATAGTCAGTATATCATAATTCTATGTATCATTTCACTCATTCCGTTATTTTGAACCCTGAAATTATTAAATCATTTCTTTAATGAACTATATTATATATCAGACAAGCAGCTGAAGCTAACCGCCAGCCACTCATCATCTTGTCACTTTAATTTTACACCCTGAAGTTATACAATCATTTACAGTGCTATGTTGCCATATCCTCAACTCAATAACACGTGAATTGTCAAGCTCTCGCGGTTTCGCTTTTGGGATATCCAATGTTAACACGCCATCTGTCATGCTTGCATGTATATCCTCCTGCTACGCCCTTCCCTGCTAGGGACTGACGCTGATAGCTCCATGGCCATTCTCTTCTTACCTGCTTACATTATCATCCTCATCATCAGATGACTTTTGCATTAGCTGAAATCGTAAGATAATCCTGATCAAGCTTTGATACTTGCATCTGCCTTCTTCAACCCAGCACATTACCTTTAGCTCATATCCACCTTCTGTTTCTTTTAACTCGGTCTCATGAGCTTTGATGCATCCCATCGTCAAAGAAGTCACGATCAAAGTCATTCATAAAATTATCAAATACGTTTTTCTCCAAAAATTGCGAACATTCTATCACACCTCCTCATTTTTCTACTCTCTGTAGCCTTAACTATAATCTCATCCTCTTACAGCTATAGTATAGGCGTAATTGTTAGCACTGTCAACCTGTTGAGTGCTAGTCTTCTGGTGTCGTCACATTTCTTTAGCGATTTCTCTTACTTAACTATATACGTTTAGCTAATCGTGCATTTTGATTGCGGCATATGCTCTGTCCAGCAGCGGTTCGCCTCCGAAATTACAGCAGTCAATAACACAAACAGCATATCTTGTTCAACTGTAACGGAATACCGGGTGAGCTCAGTCGATTACGCCGTAATTACTAGCGAGCTATAGCATTTACATAACGAGAAATGTACTCATCACTACCGTCATAACGCATGCATCGACTACGCAGAGCTTACGTCGTTTCTGGCAATAACCATGATTGATCCCATAGCTATAAAGCAATGTGTAGAAACGAAGGTAAGATTGGTCAAGTGTGGCCACATAAAATCCGACGGATCCGGAAAGACAAAAGCGATCACAGCTCCAACCAGTCCCATCCAGGCAAAACTCTAGCCACCTTTCGGTTTATTGAAAAATATCCAGCAGCTGACATCAAAGCTGCTAGCCTGCAGCTGGTATGAGGGAAGACCTTCCTTAATCAGTAGCGCCTTGTCTCCCAAATACCACGCGAACATAGCATATCTGCAAGGCCACTATTTGATAATCAGCACGGCCTTGAGTAGTTTTCGTTTTTCTAAATTTAACTGCGATAGCATTGATACCACAATATTACATATATGAGCATCATATTGAGATGCGGTTCGTCATCCATCTCGTACCTGAAGATGCACATCGACACCTCCACCCATAGTATAAATTATTGATTTCCACTCTTGCTAACATTGATACGATTTCAATCTTATTAAGATATTTGACAGCATGCTTCGATCACCTATAGCCGCACAGACAGCTTTAGTTCTTCCATGATATCTGTGTTGCTAGGTGTGTATACCAATGCCGCTGTGGTAGTCGATGGCTTGGTTCCATTAACGAGAAGCCTCAGATACGGCCAGATAGTACCACAACGGCCACTCAATCCCTGTAATTCCCATCAGTATATTGCAAAGCACGTTAATTCCTCCCATATAATCCCCACTGAGAACGCAGTTCAGCACTCTCCTCGATCTTGACCGGCTCCTGAGCGCATCTAACCTCCTCTGAAATTTCCTACCTCAGCTCCCTCAACTCCGGGTCACCTGCCGCAGTCCGTTGATGAATTTTGCCCATGTGAGTCGGCTTTATATATAGCCCCAGGTTAGCGTAATCCGTATCCGAGAAGTAATATCCCATCACGAAGTCAGGGTGAGCATCGTAAGTAGCTCAAATATTTCAACGATTCAGCCTTAAAAGCTACCTACATATCCTCATCCCCACTTCCGCTCATATGCATCCTGTAGGCTCTGCCGTATGAGATACAGAGTGCATCTCGCGACCTTGAGTCGAATAGAGTACCGCTCTGAAAAACATTGCCGCAAGCTCGTAATTCCCGACCGTCCGCTTTGCGCTTTCGCAATTAACGCCTTTTGAGGCATCGTCTCCAAAGAGCTGCTTAATATACGCAACATAGTTGTCCTTGTATTCAAAGTTGGTATCCGCTCCGATTACCCTAGCCATTCCAAATGCGATAGTTAGAGAGATAGCTCATCGCCAACCCGGCAAAGCGATTGGAACAGGAACGCCGTAGTAATGTGAATGCTGCCTCGCTTAGATATTTATCGCAAGCTCATCGAAACAAAATACCTCCATTTGATTTCTGAGGTATGTTTGCCATCGTTATCTGTTAGTGTTTTGCTGTGACATGTGTTCCCAACCTTTGCTGTTCTAATTTCCTAATCACATCCTCAGATACGCTTTTGTTCATATCATGAAAGCACCTCCTGCAGCACCTGCAGTTTCAAGTATTCTGTTCTTATCATACAAATTGCTGCATGTATACAGCACTCTGTACATATTCTCTTCCTTGCCCAGCTTTGCGAGATAAATCGTTTCTCATGATAAACGATGTGAGTCCATCGAAAATTCTCGGTCTGAGACCGGCATCAAACATAATCTTATTGATAGAATCCTCAAAGCCATGTTCATGGTCTTGATCTGTATTTGCTATCAGTTTAACTCACGATGCTGGTGGCGCAGCAGAGATAATCGCTTCATTGACCTCATTAGGGCACTCTCTGCTGTACTCATATCCGAACTGCTCGGCACGCTGTCTGAACATCGTTCCCCTCTTGATGCGCAACACCTCTATATCAAAGGTATCTGCATGAAGATTGTATATCTTGTTAAAGGCTCTTTCAAACAGCTCTATCGTCTCACCCGGAAGACTCAACACGCTGCACCACTCTGACGTCAACCTCGCTGTTCTGAAGCGGCTTTGATGACGTGTACATGTTGGTATATTCTCCTGACAGTCCTGCTGCGGCCAGCGCAGTCGCATTGGTGTCCTCGATATCAACATCGAATGAAAACAATCGGGTCTGGCTTCACTTAGAAGTTCAACTGTCTCTCATCATAAAATCACCATTAATATCAAATATAAAGGATGTAATTCCATTGTCATTATTGATTAGATATTCCCAGATTCTGTACGCTCTGGCCACATCATAGTTAAACCACTTCGACAAAGGTCACCTTGCCAACCTCTTAACCAGGAAATATCCTGCTCATTACAAATCCTATTGAGAGAAAGCGAACGAGCGAGATGCCCGCATATACTGAGAATAGTGGCAGGGTGTCGGGGAACTCCAAGGAGACGATTCGTAGTATACGTTCTCACCTTCTGCCACTTCGAATTTATCGTACGTAAAAGGGTATATCTTCGTAGCGAATCAGCTCTCCAATCTTATTGACCAATATCTCGTCATTCTCTCGATAAGCGAGACCATCTATATTCTCGAAGTCAAAACTGTATGTGATAATTGATCTCACAAAGTCAAACAACACCTTCTCGCACTCACCGCGGAACACATAGTCAATCTCCGGATGCGCCTGCATGAACTCCACGTGTCTCAAAGCTGACTCCTACCGCCCACAACAGCGACACGCAGCTCGGTACGGCCTTCTTAATCAATTCGCAGATGTGCGCTATCTTGAATTCATTCACTCATCGCAGGAAAATATAGAATGTTGTATTTCTCTCCCAGCAATTCTTCATAAATTCTCTGGTCAGGATCGCTCAGGTCAAATTCCCTGAGATACACGTCCAGCGGTGCATTCCCAACGACGTTGTACATATTCTTAAGTGCTAGCTTTGAATCAAAGCATTCTGTCTTGATCTGTGCTGAGCAGTAGCTTCATCGTCGTCTCCCCTACATCTTATCAGGCGCCTGTATGTTGAGAATTGCCAAGCAGTCGGCAATCGTAATCTTAGAAGCATACACCAGCGCTAGTTTAGCCATCTTCATCCTCGTGATCACTAGATATGTTCATCGTGATAGAACCTGTTAAAACTGAGCGACATCTATCAGGTGTCTGGTCAGTATCGATGGCTCATACTTGTAGCGGCCTCTCAATTACCTCCGGTACCCCTGTAGATCAGCTTGGTCAGCTCATATGCGCTTTCAGATGTCACATGCTGAGCGCCGATGTCTGAGCTGAATCTTGCTCAGCTCCTCCCAGTGAAGCATTTCTGAGAACACTGGACGCTCTTGTATGTGTGGTACTGGAAACATAAGGACCCGTCTCTCCATCGAAGTTTAGCACCTTATCCCACGAGCACGATCTTGATTCTGTTGTTGGACAGTTCCTGAATATTACCGCACCGATTCCGACTTCTCTTGAGATCTCATCATCATCAACGGCCCGTATTCTTCTCGACTGATCGTCTCCTGGTTTCTCAACAGCCTTGCTCAGCACATCCTCCAAGAAAAACCACCCTGCCCTTACGAGTCGACATCGGTACCATCTTCGAGGCTAACCAGTCCAAAAGGACGACGGATACAATCTTTTGCCAACTGTACCCCATTAATTCCAGCGCACCTGTTCACTGCTTGAAATGCCAGATTCTGCAAGAGTTGCAACAACGTACAGATGCTTGTGAAAATCATGGTGCTGCTTTCGTATATTGCTTGCAGCTATATCTCTAGTAATATAGACTTTGATCCGTCGGACTTGGCGAAGTAGCCAACAGCCGGCGGCATACCATAATCTTTCCAGATCCACGATCCAGCACCTCGTGATTCGTGCATCAAAGCCCTCTTATCTCGTGAGCTCCTGCAACATTGCGAGGGCATCTTGTCTGAATAGAAGCTCTCGCCGACATATGAGTCGAACTCTCATCCCCAGCATCTTGAAGCACTCCTGCTAAATTCGCAGACTCAGATCTCTAAACCCTCTTCCGAGAGCAACCTTCTTCTGCCTGTTCTCAAGCTTGCAAACAGCTCTCTAGCCTTATCATCCCAGACTTAGATCCTTTCTCCATCCCTTCCTGGGAATTTAGTATATTTAAGCAACGATGGTTAATCGGGCCTCGTGTCTAAGCTCATCCTCACGCCCTACAATCTAGTATGCGCAACAATCATCTTGCCGAACTGTGTGCCGCAATCACCGAGATGATTGATTCTCACAACATCACCAGCCTCGTCGCTTTATACACAGCTTATGGACGGAATTTCCGATTACGTGCTCCTGATATGGCCAATGAACGGTGTGGCAATATGTAGCGTGGCGAGAATTCGATCTATAACCGTCTTGTCTCCCTCACCTAATATTGGACTTTTCCGCCAATCAGCACCGGTACGAATCACCTCTGTGGACAACGTTTTTAACGAACACATCCTTGCGGATAAACATGTCTCACATATGCGTTTACCCGCTCTACCTTCTCAAAATCGACTCGATTCGAATTGTTCTCGTGCTATTCCGGCAGCTATAACATCTGTGGTGCTTCCCTCATCATCTCAAGCTAGTCTGAAACAAGGGAATGCAAAATCGCCATTGTTAGAATCAGCTGGCACCTCAATCATTTCAGCGATATCATCTGCGTCTTTCGCCCATACCGCTTAGATATAATTTGTGCTATCTGCAATTTCGTAGGTCGATCATTTCTCTCCTTCTCCTCTATGTTTAATCTCTCTTTAAAATCTCCTTTTCACTCATAATCCGAACATTGGTGTTCCTTGAGCGTCCCGACAAATATTCCAATCTCCGGGTATCAGCACCTGCAAAAGGTTCCATCGGCTATCATATCGCTACCGCTACCAAGGGCTGTTTGCCTTTTATTATAGCACCTCTATCGTTTCACCTGTAGATTCGCATTTCCGAAGCACCTCGTTCATTGAGATATTAGCCCCATTGAAGAAATTTGCGGTTCTATCCTTACCGTCCTTATCTATTACACGTTCTTCAACACTGCCATCAGGCATAGTCACCAACTGATGCTCTGCTGGTGTCTGGGGACTCCAGTTTACCTGCTGTCTCTGGGCAGACTGCAATAACGGAGTGATTGCGGCAAAACTCGATGACATCCTCGTTCAAATTATTCCCGCCATTATATTTGCAATTAATTCCTAAAAGGCATCTGCTAACGACGTACATTGACACTATCATTATCAATCTCTAATCAATGATCATATATCAAAACCGGCTTTTAGTAACCTTTTTGAACGGTTTAAGCTCATTATTTATCTATAAATGTGACAACTGTCACCCTTCGCCGCCCTGATCATACGAAGCTCCGCTATAGACTTGATATTTTGTTGCGTTTGAGCATCTGTCTGAGTCCTGTGCGCGAAATTCCTTCTCCTCTTCCGTGCACAATCCGGACTTCACTTTACGCCGGCAAAGAAACGCGTCATCGATATGCCTGCTTTACCCATCTCGGCGCTCATCCAAATTCTTGCTCACCACGTTGATAGATGGTGAAATCGTCCTCACCTTAGATGTATTCACTAACAGCATAGCTTTTCGCGTTTGCGTGCTTTATTGCCAGGTCTGTTGTCCTCACATGATCACTACATCCTTGAGCTTTGCTCCCATCTTGAACTGCACCTATCCTTACAGTCAGACTGCCGGATGCATCCGGCGAGTCTCAACCTCTCCGTTTTGACCCAGCTTTAATAATTTGATGCAGTCCCTCGCTTGAGCTCCTCGGCTTTAGGGACATTGCTGTTCTTAACTTCTTTTAGGTGCAGCAGATTTTTGATATACTTCTCTCCGAAGTTTGCGTTTACTCTCAGCCACAGCCGCGGAGGAATTGTCACGGTTTTCCTTGGCAGCCTTCTAAAGCTCTTTGCTAACCTCTTTAACGGTTCTATTTGCATCGCTTATATGTCTCGAGCTCTGCTGTAGCAGACTCAATGATCCTACGCTTGCCCATCCCTAGCTGCTGCCAGCTTTTCTTCGGCATCCATGAGCTTGCGATTCGCCTCCGCCTCCATCGCCTCAGCTCTGCAGAACTTCATCTGCTCTGTTTTGATCAGCCTCAACACGTGAAACTGCCCCCTCCAATTCGATGTCATTCTCATTCATCAAAGGAGATAGCTCTATCGATTATCGCCGAATCAGACCAAGCTTCCTGGAAATCTCAAACGCGTTGGACTTTTCCCGGCAAGCCGATCTTGATCTTATACGTAGGTGAAAGTGTTTCCATATCGAATTTCATCGATGCGTTTTCAGCCCCTTCAGATCGATGGTGCGTATCGCTCGGTATAATGCGTCGTTGCAACAATATGCGCCCCTTTGTCTTTAAGCGCCTCAGCATTGCAATTCCAGGCAACGCTTCTGCGGATCCGTTCCTGAACCGATCCTCGTCGAGGAGTACGAGTGAATTCGCGTCTGCATTTGCAATAATATCGACCGTATTCAGCATGTGCGACGAGAACGTACTAGATTGTTCTCGATGCTCTGTTCGTCTCCAATCTCTGCAAATACATCTCTAAAAATTGGTATGCGGCTCTCCTACAGCATGGAATATACGGCGGATTCAGTCATCAGAATGAATAATCCGATGGTCTTGAGCGTAACCGTCTTACATGGTATTGGGTCCTGTTATGAGCAGCTATCGCAGTCTTTCACCAGCGAAAGCATCGATAGGGTACGACCTTGTTCTTATCCAAAAGCGGATGTCTGCCTGCGCATGTTGAGAACTCCGTTTGCATCCAGATGTGGGAGCCACGTCCAGCCTGAAGGTAAAGCTTCCAGCGTTGATGACATCAGCTTGACCCATGAGTTCCTGGTTATTTCTGAGCTCGTTGTAATGCTCGCCCACTCGGACCGACAGCATCTGCAATATACGCTCTATCTCCCTCTGTTCAGCCAGTTCAAGCTCTCTGAGTTCGTTGTTGAGGTTCACTATAGCCTGCGGCTCGATAAAGAATGTCGCACCGGTTTTAGACTGGTCGTGGTGCCGGAACTCTGCTGCTATATTCACGCTTGACCGGTATTACGTATCTGCCATTTCTCATTGTAACAATGAATCTTGCAAATACATTATTGCTGCCGCTGCTCGTATAGCTGTCGATTTTGTGTCTTATGCTTTCCTTATTTCTTATTTCACGCCTAATGCGTTTAAGCTCCGGTGAGGCATTATCCGACATCTCGTCTTCGGACGGTATACAGCGATGTTCATCTCCAACCGTGGAATCGGTGCAATCAACGAGCTTATCTCACATATCATCGGAATTTCGGAACATCAGGAGGAAGTCTTTAACTTCCCTTGCTCGACCAGCTTCGACTGACCTGACAGTTCTCTCATTGAGAGCGTTCTACCCTTGCGAACACTATCGAGTAGACCGATGATGCCCCAAAATTCCACAGGAATATCGCCTTTATATGAGAATAACGGAAAACTGCTTCCGTGGTTTTCCGTTAATACTCTTGAATCATCCATGTTGGACATGCAGTGCAAGCTCGAAATGCGCTCACGCGCAGGGCCGACCCGCCTCAGCGGAAAAGCAAGTCTATTATTTTGTTGTATTCCAGAAGCTTTAAACACTTTTTATTCATTCTCGCCTCTGAATTTCTGCAGGTTCTAATCTCGATTCTTGAGGTTGGTGTCTTTTCCATTTGAAGATCAAAAGTATGCATTTTCAAGCTCGCGCACACTTGGCTCAAGCTCCTTATACTTCTACCTTTCCTGAACATTGAGATCAGATGCAGTTGTCATCTTATCCTTTGAATCAGATACCTGAAGCTTTAGCATCCTCCACAGTGAGTGGTAGTCAACGTCGTTGTCAGCTGGTGATGTTCTAGTCTGAAGCTTGAGCAGCAGGTCCGCTGTTATCCATCAGCTTTTCAGCCAAACTGATAGACGTGAGGACTGCAGCTCCTGTAGTCTGAATTGCTATTAAAGCAACTTACTGGTATGTCAAGCGCTCATAGTCAAACATACTTGGCAATCTCTTTTATCTTATCCTCGCTCTTATCGCCGGATAGAACATAATCATTGCCTACAGATTGTTACGTCCGCTTTGCATTTTTCCATAATGTACTCCATTCTGCTATAAACGTTGTATTCGTACTATCACTCGTCTATGCGCATTGCCTCGTACATGAGTAACGAAGCGCAAACAGCCGCATTAAGTGTACTACCTCTCCTTGCCATCGGTATGTTTACGCGGATATCGGAGCTCTCAATATCTCTTCGCTTATACCATTGCCTTCATTTCCTATGACAAGTCTACATCTCTCGCGAGACTGCATTTTGGAATAAAGGAACTCCTTTTCTTGGATCTGTCACAACAATCTTCTTGTCTAGTCTGGACACCATTTTCTTTTGAATCATTTGCATCTACAAAGCTCAACTAACTGCAATGTCAATATCATTCCTGCAGACGCCCTCAGCACCTTCGGTGAATAGATGTCCCGCCAGTGCCTTTTAATCGTTGCGACTATAGAATACCCCCGCCGCAACAGCAGTCCTAATCATTGTTCCAATATTTCCGGGATCACCTTAGTCTGTCTAAAAGCTAAAATGTTCCGACGCACCCTTGACTGAGAGCGCATGCTCTCAAGAGTATCCAAGAATACGAACTCTTATTAACGACTGCAATAATTCCAGATCCATTCTCCGCATCGCTTATCTTTTCATACAGATAACGCGGAACCAGCTATATACGATGATAATCCACGTTACCGGAGAGCGTTTCCGCAATCTCACTGTAATCAAAGTCGTCGGCAATCAGAACCATCTCCATGGTCAAAAGCTTTTACTAGTGCGGCTCTGACAAGTTAATCCCTTCAATGAGAATTTCCTGCTGATCGCGATGACTTCGTGACGAGTCTCTTGATAAAACGTATCTTATCATTGTCGGGAAGCTAATGAATCTATACGGTTCACTAGCCATCCCTTATGGTCGTTGTAGGTTTCACTACTTGAGGAAATCAGGAACATCGAAATCAGAAGATCCCTTGTCAGCCTGATTGTCGTCCTTCATAAAATCACTCATGTCAACAATCTGTCCCTCAAGACCGTCTACGTTAACACGGGTGCCTTTCACGCTTGGTCGTGCTACTTCGGTGTTTCACCAGCGGGAGCTAATCCACCGGTAGTGAAGTCTGTCGCGATAAGTGTGATGGACATATCGTTCATATTCTCGTTAACAGTTGTCAAAAGATAATGTTGAGCTTCAGGGTCTGCCTCGTCCCAGAATCTTGCTGGCAATCTTGCTGATATCCTGCATACCCATGTCATATCCACCGCATACGTAAAGCAGAATAGATCTAGCACCATCGATAGAAGTCTCGAGAAGCGGACTCTCGATTGCATTTCTAACCGCATCTTCGATTTTGTTGTCTCCTGGGTACCAATTCCAACCCCCATGCGAGCAACTCCTCTGCCCTCCATGATTGTCTTGACATCGGCAAAATCGCCATTGACTATTCCGTACTCTCGGAGATAAGATCGGAAATCCCTGAACACCCTGTCTAAGGACATCATCTGCCATCGAGGCCTCGATCATCGTTGTGTTCTTTTCGCTTTGAATCAATCAGTCTATCATTAGGAACGATAACAGAGAGAATCAACGAAATTGATTTAGATACTGAATTCGCTGTAGCTCTGTTCCAACGTTTCTTGCCTTCAAATGAGAATGGCTTGGTGACCACTGCGACTGTCAGGCTCCGCAATCCATAGATGCCTTGGCAATCATCGGGGCCGCACCTGTTCTGTTCCACCACCCGTGCCAGCTGTACAAATACCATATCTGCATCCTGTAGGTAACTCGAAATCTCCTCGAGAGTTTCTTCGGCCGCCTTCTGACCGATCTCGGGGTTAGCGCCCGCACCGCGACCTCGGTAAGCTTCTCCAATCTGAATCTTCACTTCAGCCTTACACTGCAAGTGCGCTTATCAGTATTGACTGCAATAAGAGTTTTCGCAAGATTCTCGTCAACCATTCTGTTGATAGCGGTGCAACCTCGCCGCCAACACCTACGACTTTGATCGCAGCATTATCTGTGCTGGATACGAAGTCTGAAATAAATTCCATCATAAAGCCCTCCTATTATCGACTAAATCTAACTAATAATATCATATTGAATCATACAATGCACTATATATACGGTTCTTTTTTACATTCATACCACAAAATACATGGTTTTTGCGGTATTTAATTAACAGATAACTCATATGCGTAATCCTATAATTCCGGAGTAAATGACGCATATCCATCAGATGCAAGTGTCAAATAGTTCCTCGCGATATTTCTCTTGAACAGCTCATCAACACCTTATGCAATCTCCCTTTATCTATTGTGTCCTTTAAATCTTATACTTGTCTAACGACCAATGAATCGTAAACATTAGCAGTGATAAACAGCTCTGTGACGTTTTATCTTGGTGAAGTGAACATCGCCACTCTAGCATTGAGCAAGTAGAGACAGCAGATTTTTAAATAAATCGGTGTTGCTTACTCCGACCTGTTCTCCCAGTTCCACTTTCTTAACCTTAAATCCAGTAACTAATGTCAGTTTAGGTTTGGTATTGGTAATCCTCAACAGCTTCCCCTTACCGTCTATGATCAGATATGCTGATCACCATGGTTAACGCTGCAATCTGAATTCTCCATAAATATTGATCACAATCGTACTTGGCAGTCTCCCTACACCCTGCCTCTTCTATGTGAGATTTTTCTCCAAATACTTGAGCATCTGTCTTTTATTGAGCTTATATATCAGATTGCGCCCGGTTGTAGCGTGTGCCAGATTGGTAATTTCTTCGTCAGTGTGGTACTTGAGGGCCTTGAACATCGATTGTCATCTACGGTAAAGAAACCAGAGACGAAAATGCTATAAGCGTATCAGGATGCAAGCACTATAAACACTCTTGTAAAGAATCCGGCTTTTGAGCTTGCGCTGCGTTTTTCCTGCGTTTTTCAATCTCATCGTAGTGCTCTCATCCTGACAGTCTCCGTAAAATTATCGGTTACACGCTCTTTGCTATCAATATTATCCGCTCCTGCAACTGTGTTTACTTCATCCGCATTCCCGGCAACAGCATTCCGCTCTCGGCTTCTTTTTGTTATTAAGTTCGGGTGTTACATTATTATCCTGCTCATTATAACCTCTAGCTTCGTCTTGCCCTCAAGTCCTTGATTTCTCCAAATTATCTTAGCCCGCGTCGACAGGTGCCGACCTGCTTCCTTCTCCATATCCTCAGGGTGACGGATCAGTCTTGAGAGACTTTTAAGGCATTGAGAACTCTTATTTCCACGTCGCTATCCTCGGTGATCAGAACCCTCCTCCATTATCTGCCACAGCCTTTGCATTATAGTACTGATGATCGCCTGTTACATTTGGCGACGGAACAAATATCGCTGCACGACCGGCCATAGTGACCTCCGGCAGTAGACAGTGCTCCTGATCTGCAGATTATTACGTTACTGGCGGCAGCATCTTGGCCATGTCGGAGATATACGGCTACAACACGGACATTGCAGGAACTTCTCTGTTTCCGGCCGCAAGTCGCCGGTTTACATGTTCTAGTAGTCCTTGCCTGTTCGAATATAATCGTATGTCTCATCGTTACCGTAATTGCTGACAATCTCAAGACCGATGTCGTTTATATCTCTGCACCGAGGCTACGCCAAGGTTAAGACTACAAGTCGTTCTCCGGAATTTCCAACTCCTGCGCGCATCACTGCGGCTCTGTTCGCCAAATTCGTTTCCTAACGGGATTTCCTGTATAAACGACTTTCGCACTAGGAAAATATCTTCAGCCGCTTCAAAGCCGGAAAAACCCTTCTAGCATATTTGGAGAGCAACTTGGCTATCCCGGATATGCGTTCTGCTCATGGACATAAATAGAATTCACAGACGACTTTGCTGCCAAAGGCAACGGAACACGCAAAAGCTGCCTGTGCTCATGACAAAATCCGGCTTGAAAGCGCTTCATGGCCTGATAGTCTCGTTTTGCCCTTTCGTAGCAGAGTCTTGGCAAGCTTGGGTGGGGCTACTTCGATCAAACCATCGCGAATCTATGTACTTAAGCCCTATATCCGTGCTTTTGACTATATGTTTCTCATACCTTCATCAGAACAAAGGTATAGAAACTCTGCATTGCACTCTATTTCCTTAAATTGATCTTGCAATCGCAAGTGCAGGATAGATGTGACAGCCCGTGATGCCGCCTGTCAATATAATTCTCATCTCTACTTAGCCCTTCCTGCTTAGAAATATTTAGCATAATTCCATCGCTGCCATAAATACCTCGACTGATGTACCGCCATAGCTTTTACAAATGAGCAGCGTAATACCTGTTGCCGGCATGGAAGCTGTAACGACAGCAACATTGACAACAACCTGAAGTCCCAGCATAATCGAAATACCGGAAGCCATAAACAAGCCCAGCTTGTCCTTAGCCTTGGATGACACCAAAATGCACCTCCAGATAAGGTATGAATATACCCATCATTATGAACACTCGATAAACTAGTTTCCTCTCCGATGATCGCAAGTATAAAAGTCGTTCTGCAGTTCAGGAGATACAGATTTTTGGATATGCTTTTACCAGACCCAACCCTTTGAAAACCGCCGTTGCCCAGCGCAATAATCGATTGAGACACCTGATAGCCTTCTCCCTGCGCATCCTTGAACGGATCCATCCAATTGGTAAGTCTCGAGTACCAGTGTGTGTGACGGAAGAACAGGAGGATGGACACCATGCCCGCAGCGAGTCCCCCGAACGCAAATATGATCTCACGCTAGACCTCCGACAAACAACGTATACCTATCATAATTGCCACTATCACTATGGCTGGTCGACAAATTTGGCTGTTTGATAATCAGCGCAGCATGCACCGCCATCATCCCAAGGATCAGAGACATCCTGTCAGACCTTGCTTGGCCTCGCTTAGGGATTTTCGGATAAATAAGTGGCCGTAAAATAATCATCGCCAGCTTGGAGATTTCACTTGGAGTATTCTAATTGACCCCGATAAAATCCAGCGTCTTGCGAAGCTGACCGTTACGCCAAGAGGCGTGAACAGTAACAACAGCAGTATCAAGCTGACTACCGCAATCTGCTCATAATATTTTGAATACGAGTGATAATCTATCTTGGAAACAACCAGCAGGATGATAAAAGCCTGTAAATGCAAATGCCAGCTGCCTCTTGAGAAAGTAGTACGGATCAGTCGACTTGGCTAAAGTCGAATAATAGCCGGCACTGAAAACCATGACCACCCCAAAAGTAGTGAGTACGGCTACAAGCAGGAGTATCACAAAATCACTGTCTGTATACAGGCTCGTCATGGCACTGCTAAAGAAACCGCGACGGCAGAGAGCCGTCCTCTTTGCCAGGATTCTTTGTCGGCCTTCTTATTTGTTCTTTTCTTTTCTATACTGGTTGGTTTCTTCAATTTGGCTTCCCTCTATCCCAAACTTAACCTAATAATATTCGCTACCGAAGAAGTAGGTTTACACAACTTTTGAAGTGTTCACCACGCTGCTCATAATTATCGTACATATCCCAGCTTGCGCATGCCGGCGACAAAAGCACCTTATCGCCTTCTGCTGCGAGTGACAGAGCTTGTTACAATCGTTCATATCATTTCGAAATATATACTTGTAAATCCAGCCGCTGTCGCCGCCTTTTCATATCTTTTGCAGCTCTTCCGGCAGTACAATCGACTTTTACTCTACTCCTGAGTTCTCGCTGAGCTCCGTAAATCCTGTGCTTTCCCATCACCGCCGGCTATAAGATAATGCCTTGAGCGCTTTGAGGTGCGATTATCGACGCCTCGACATTGGTTCCTTTGAATCGATGTAGAATTTAACTCCATCCACAACCCAGTACTCGATTCTATGCTCTACACCCGGGAACTTCTCGATTGCATCAGAGATGGCCTCGCAGTCTATCCTGCAAAACGAAATAGCAGCCGCTGCCAGAGCATTTTCAATATTATGGTCACCGATAATCTTGAGGCTCCTCACTGTTGCATATCTGATGAACGATGCCGTTTTCATCTCTTATTACGATGTAACCGTCTTCTCAGATATGCGCGAATCCGAGGCTTTCCTGTCTGCTAAAAAGGAACAACCTTGGCCTTAGTTGCCCTCGACAATGCCAGACACGCCTTATCGTCATAGTTTAATCAATTGTATTCATCTTCGGTCTGATTGGAAGCGATAGGCCTTTACTAGCTTCGTATGCATCCATATTCCATGTCTGTTCAAGTGATCCGGAGTAAAATTCAGAATAGCTGATACAACAGGCTTAAACTCCGAGATAGTCTCAAGCTGAAAGCTGCTGGCTTCGGCAATCATCCACTCGTCATCTGTCGAATCCTGCACCTTTCGAAATAGTACGCTATACCGATGTTTCCGACTACGGTTGATTTCCTTCCTGCCTTCTCAAATATCTTACCGACCAGACTCGTTGTGGTGGTCTTGCCGTTAGTGCCGGTTATGGCAACTATTTCCCGGACAGCCTGAATGCCATCTCAAGCTCTCCAATTATCTCTACACCTGCATTCCTTCCATCTACCAGAAAATCCAGGTTAGGATTTACTCCGGGACTGAGCACCACCATATCGAAGACGTCCATATGCTCCGGAATGGAACCGAAATAGTATTCAATAGCCTCCCTATCCAGATATGTTATGAATTTAGGATCTAACTTGTCTGACGGTGTTGATGTCCTGTGCCGTTACAGTCGCACCAACATGCAGCTCCTTAACTGCTGCGATGCTCCGAACGCTCATGCCTACGACAAGGATTTTTGCAGAAACTCTCTTCTGTACTCATCAACTGTATAACTCGTAATTCAATCTCAATATCTATGCAGTTATGCTCAAAGTACGCAGTGCGCTCGCGCATATGTCACTATTGTAAACATCTTGACTACATTGTATTCCTTCATTCCGCCGAGCTCAAAGTGGTGATGAATAGGCGCCATACGAAAGAATCTCTTGCCGCCGGTCTTGCGCGAATATGTTGCCCTGGTGTACAGATAACGACTCTGCTACGTAGATAATACCGGCACTGGAGCAAAACTTCTGTCTTGCTCACGATAGCTATTTGATGGCACACCGCCAAGTGCCATCGATCGGTGTCGCCCATAAAAATCCTGGCCGGGCATTTGTTGAAAACAGAAACCCTATAAGCGATCCGGCAATAGCCACCCCACTGATCATAAGGATATCATTCCCATGACATAACCTCATAAGTGCAAATAATATTGCAGCTACCAGAGTTCGACGAAGCGAGTCCGTCGAGACCGTCGGATAAATTTACCGTTTGACATAGCGACTTCTGTGATGATTACAAAGGCATGAAAAGTACACCGAAGTTCGCCATATCTTGACAAGACGGTATGAATACCTCATTCCTCCGCCGAACATCATATAGAGACCAATTCCAAGGCTGAACAGTATCTGCAGCATGATTTTCTGTTTGGGCGTCAGTCCAAGATTATTCTTCTTGGCAATTTTCTCGAAATCGTCGAGGAATCCAATTATTCCGAATGCCAGCATCGTCAGGATGATTGCTGTTGTATCCGCTGTCACGTTTCTGTTGCATATCATCCCACTGTAACTAAGCCTCACATGATACCAAAATCAATCATCACCCGCCATGTCGGAGTTCCGGCTTTTCTTCTTATGCGCCGTGGACCTTCTTCACGTATGAATTGTCCAGACTGCTTATGTCTGAGATATGGTATCAACAGTTTTGTGCCAATCGCCGACACGAACAACGAAATAATAAAAACAACCAAAAGTGTAATATTCATCTAGCCTCTTCCTTGCTGTTTTATAGCTGAAATAACATTCTAGCTTTCATGCCACGAGATGGCTTTTGACCAAAATAACATCTCCTTCTCGTGAAAACCGTCATTGATTTCGATATTGCCTCATCTTTATCTGTATATGCGATTACCTCCGGTCCACCATCAGCGCTAATCCCTCAGCTTCCTTCGCTGCAACAGTAGCTCTCGCTATAGCTGTCGCATTAGAACCAGTGTGATTAAGGTCGATTCGATATCATACGCATATATTCTTGCGACTCAACACCTCAGTTCATCTCCCAATTCATACATATCACCCAGTATCGCGACACGCCTTAAGCCTTTGGTAATTTAATATCTTTGGTCCTGATTTCTAGATTCGGGACTTGTAATATGAATCATCTATAATCGTAAAATCTATCTGTCTTTCATCACTTCCAGTCGCCCCGAAGAGAACTCGTATCAGCCAAAGCGCGTATCCGTCTGCAGGGGTTGATGCCAGCTTTAACTCCGGCTGCAATCGCAGCCATGTCGCCGAGGTTATGAGCACCCTATCACCGGAATAACGAGCTTATATTGCATCGTATTCGTGGTCCGAGCTTCACATCCAGAGGCAATAACACCGTCTATGCCGAAATCTCCAATATTATAAAACTATACATATCGTTAACTTCACTGCCAACCGTAACCACATCAGTTCCTGCAGGGCACTATTTTTCAACATTTTTACGACTAAACGCTCGCAATCTGAGTTAACGATAATCAGAATTACCGACGTCAAAAATTTCGATATTCCCAGCTTTTCCGCTGTTAAAATATCCCTCGTTCCAGAAAAGCATCATGTGAGTACCAACGGTAGTAACAACACCTATCCTGCGATGCTGCTATGTCAGTCAGCTCGCTGATATGAACAGAACGTCCTCCAGCCCATCTCCAGCACAGCAGCTTTATATCTTCATCGAAGCCGAAAAACAGTTAACGGTAATCCGTAATCACTGTTAAGATTGCCTGGAGTTTTTCCGGTCTTATATTTTGAGCTGAGCACTGCTCCGAGGAAGTCTTTAGTACCGGTCTTCCCTACACTCCCGGTTACCGCCACCTTTAACAATCCGTGCCAGTCCGCAATATACCTCTTTGCGAGCTGCATGAGCGCATCTCTGGTGCAGGACACCAAGATTACTGTCATATCACCATATGCTGCAATCTTATCCCCCCACTCAGTATCTGACACTATTACTGCATGGCAGCCGTTCTCTCTGACAGATGGAAGAAAGTCATGCCTGTCATTTTTCTCGCCTATTACGGCAAGAACAGAGAACACTCTTTCACCTGTCTAGAGTCAATCGCTACACTTGTCACTTCTGCACTGCCGGCATCTGATAACAGCTTTGATTCCGGTATAGCATCAAGAATGTAGTCAACACTTATCTTTTTCATCGAATTATTCCTCAGACTCGCTTTATTCGCTATATATGTACACAGTCCGCCCTTTTGCGAGCTTATCGCCTCTTAGGTATTGGTCTGTTACGAGAACGAATCTCACGTGCCCTCAGGCATTTTCTTGGCCTTGAGTCCCGCAGCTTCTATCTTGCTGATAGCTTCGCTGCTGTTAATTCCCGTTACATCAGGTACGGTAACCTCAGCCTTAGCCAGTTCGCTTTGCTCACTCTTGAGTATTTTGCGTTCAACACCCTTATATATCAAGGTCTTTTTCGAGTATCCTTTTTGACAATTGGTCCTGCATTTGCTGCTCCATGCTCTTTTTAGGTCTTGTTACCATTACGAGTATCGAAATCTGCGGATCATCCATCGGCGCCATCGCGATGAATGACGCAATAGTCTGTTCAGAATAGCCCGAGTTCTCTGCGATATTTGCAGTACCGGTCTTACCACCAACTCTATAGCCCGGCAGATACGCGCTGGTTCCACCGCCTTCAGCTACGTAATACTCCATGATAGAACGCATCTTGTCCGCTGTACCCTTCGACACGGTCTGTCTCACGCGTCGGTCCCTGACGGTCTTCTTGACCTTGCCATCCGGCCCGACAACCTGCTTCACAACCTTAGACTGCATCATAACTCCGTTATTACTGAGAGAATTTATAGCCGTCATCAGCTGGATTGGCGATATGGCAATACCCTGTCCATATCCCATAGTCGCAATATCGACATTGGATACAGCGCTCTGATTCTTGACGATGGAATCAACTTCTCCCGACGAGATCAACCTTGTCTTCTGTGTAAAATCCAAAAATATCTATATGACTTATAGAAGTTGTACTTGCCCATATCTAGCGCAACTCTTGCAAGTGCAGGGTTACATGAGTTTCCGACTGCCTCGGTGATGTTCTGGGTGCCGTGTGGAACCGGACTCCAACACTTGAGGCTAGTTCCATCAACATTGATATATCCCGGGTCGCTGTGATCTCGAAGCATCAGTGGTCGTTCCGCTCTCGATTGCAGATGCAGCTGTAACCAGCTTAAATGTCGAACCCGGCTCATACAGCCCGCTGACTGCAGGATTTGTCCACATCCTGCTCAGATATGCGCTCTTGTCCTTCGTGCCTAGCTCCTTGAATTTCTTTGCTTCATCGCCGGACGGAGTATATGGGTTGTTAGGGTCGTAGCTTGGCGTGCTTGCCATAGCCAGGATATCGCCTGTCTTAGGGTTCATGACTATGCAGGTTATGGATTCGGCCCCCGTATCCTTCATACCCTCACTAAGTGCGTCTTCAACATAGTGCTGTATTACTTCATCTATTGTGGTTACCAGACTATCTCCATTCTTGGGCGAATAGTATTTACTGCTACCTACTGATAGTGCATTGCCATAGATATCGGTAGTTCTCACTACCCTTCCCTTGATACCGGCAAGTTTCTCGTTGTACTGGAACTCAAGTCCGTCCAGGCTACATTTTTGTTGTCGACCGATCCGAGCAGTGTCGAAGCAAAGGTTCCATTTCTGGATATGACCTGGTAACGCTTTGTCTTGACAACTATATCACCGCCCCAAAGTTTCTGAGCCTTGTTGACCTGTTCCTGATCCGAGCCTTTTGCCAGCAAAACCAGATTATCCTTGCCGGACAGAATTTCTTCATATCCTCTGCGTTCCGCGCCTGCAAGCCTAGTGAGCTCACTCAGGTTCTTCTCCTTAGCAGCTTTGTCTAGTTCCTTATTTTTGTACAGGTTCTGCGAATAACCATATAACTCGTACTGTAACGGTTTGTGCCAACACCTTTTTGTTTCCGGTCATATATATTGCCTCTGATCGGATCGAGTTCTGTATCGATTTTCTGCATCTCGGCCGCCTTGGCATCAAGTCATCAGCCTTATAACCTGCGGAATGCGAGTCAAATATCAGAATCGTAAAGCATATCGCAATAATAAGGAACCCGAGGCGAGTCTGCTCTTATTTTCCGCAGTTACAGCGGTAACCGCGCCCCTGCAACTCTGTGCGCCCGGAAGCGCGCGTTGCTGCACATCGGAGCATGCGGCAGCGGAAGCTGTTTTTGACAGAATCACCGCCTGCCTTGGACACCTCGCTCTTGCGAAAGTCCCTTTGTTATCTTATTTAAAGGATTTGCGGAACTTTGCCATCCATTGTCTCCTAAATCAGTCTCAAATTTCCATGCACGCATAGATTATATTATATATACGTATCGCGCGCTGTTTGCCGCAGAATCGCATGCTATATCCTAAAAAGGCCACCGACCGACGAATAAGGATCAGTGGCGTTTCTATAATCAATACGGATTATTTGTTCGTAAGCTTCTGTCCTTGATCTGCGATGCTAGCGTTTGTCTTGCCTGAGCTCTTAGAATCGCCTACTGTAATGCAGTTCTGCGACTCTGGAATGTACCATCCGTATTTCTCAGTGCTGTCTTCTCAATCTTGTTAATGTTTGCTTGCGTCGTTAATCTTGGTATTCAGCGAATCTATCTCTGCCTGAATATAATCTGTTCTTTCTTCTGAAAGCTCGTTGTCCGGTTGAGATTCGCCGCAAAAAGCCGACATCACAACAACCGAAAACCTCGACACTCCTACCAGAAGTACACGCGACATTTTGAATTTTGCTTTGCCTTTGCGTTGCGGTTGCCAGTTACCTTTGTTTTCTGACCACACCAACACCGCTGTTCATTGCGCCTGCACTTGTTGCCATCTGCATTTCCTTCTTCTCCTTTGCTGAATACCCGCTGTTAAAGCTTCTCTATTACTCAGAGCTTTACGCACTCCTGGCCCTCAGATTCTCTTCGAGTTCATGCTCGCTCGCTGCTATCCGGTTTGCTTGTCACCTTGGTGATGTCTGCCACCTTACCACACATACACGGTAATTCCGGCGGACACCGTGCAGGATTACTCTCTTATTAAACGCTACCTTCACGATTCTGTCTTCTGGCGAGGTGGAACGTAATCGCGCCATCCTACCGCCCGATGCAAGCAGGTGGGCAGAGCTTCTCCATAGCCCGGCTCAAAATGCTCCAGCTCTCCGTTGACTTCAATCCTTATCGCCTGCAAATGTTCGTTTTGGCGATGAGGTCCGGTTCTTCTTCTCACCCGAAGCGGGGATCGCTGCCTTGATAATCTCGACAAGTTGTCCGGGTCGTCTCCAATCTTTGCTTCACTCCTCGCCTTGACGATGAATCGCAATTCTCGATGCCCATCTCTCTCACCATATTCACTTGATGATACCGAAAAGCAAGTTCGCACTCAGAATGCTCATTTACAACCTGATGAGGCTGTACAAACAAATCATCCTCGTTCATGCGCTGTCCATCGGTGCATCGTGCATGTAAGAAAATCCTCGCTCCGCTGTATCAAGCTGATGCGGTAGAAACTCCCAAGTCAGCAGAATTCCATCACACTTCCACATTCAGCTTTGATAGCATCGATATCGCTGTAGTTAGCGTGGATAGTTTTTGCAGTCGTCGTCGGCCAGCTCTCTTCTGCCGCTCTGATGAGGCAATGCTGTCTCGGTCGACAGCTGGGGAGATGACCTTTCTCGCTGGAGCCTCTCACATATACCGGAGAATGGCCTCCTCGCGCTGCTGACTCCATCCAGCCTGGATAAGTTCCGTTTCGCCTGATACCTAACGAATCAATCGCTTCGCATTGAATAGGTACCGGTACATGCTCAAATGTCATCTCTTCTCCTACAACCCATACTCTGCTGGCCAGCATTGGTAATCTTCGTCGTCCATCGGATTATCATCCTCATTTTCGTCAAAAGGCTTCTTTGCTCCAAATCTCTATCTTGTCCATCGCACCTAGTGTCACCAGTTCCTTGTCAATCACTTGCGTACTTCTTGAGATTGGTCGGAATAATTACTCTACCCACGAATCAAGCTTACATTCACTCGCTTGAAGAGACAGCTTTTCTGATAGAACTCTCTGATAGCCGGATCTGACTGTCTAAGCTCTTTGAGCTTGCTGCGAGCATCTCCCAGTCACTCCATCGTGTAGATGTAGATGCATCGGTCGTAACCTCTGGAAGCATACACTCGCCACCGAGCTGATTTCTGCTTAGCCGGTATGATCATCCGGTTCTTGCTATCTATTGAATTTTCGTAAGTCCCGGTAAACATCTATCGTCCTCTGTACACGTCGGCTCTGGTTTTCACTCTTGCTCCTCCATTTTAAACCGCTTCACACCACTTTTCAACACAATATTGGTATTTGTTGAGCAGTTTTTCAACACATAATTTAATTTTCAACATAAAAGGGGAAAAGACTACCTTTCCGCAGTCTTTCCCATAAACAAACTATCTCTATGAGTTATCTTTTAATAAATTTATTAAATACTAGCCCTATAGCCGCCTCGATATTGGTCTCATCAGCCTCGTGTGAAATATGTAAACCCTTGTGGCCAAAGTGGGTCCATATCACGGTTCAAGCTCTACTTGTGTATACCACAGACTCACTCTCAAACGGGACTTCGTGAACATAACAGGTTCATTGATGTTATAAAATATTTCTCGCACTCCGGGATATTATCATACAGCTTGGTCGCATATACGGTGTTGTTCATGTGTCCATTGATATCTATCATGGAACAGTTAACTAACGGTTCTCTCCACCTCTTTAAATTCAAGCTCCTTCGGCAACCTGAATCTCTTGGGAATGCTCAGCTTGGGGTCTCATCCCTAGGTAAGACATATCATAATCCTTATTGAGTATCAGCTTGCCCGTTTCTGCAGTGACGAGCGCCCAGACTCCAAGAGCTCTAGCTATGACCCTTCCTTTCCTTAATCATCTCATAGCCCCGGAAAATTCGCCGCCTTCCTGTATAACCCACGTCTCAACATCTACATCCGAATACCCTGTAGCCGGCTCAAAAATCTCAATATTCATGCGGCTAACTACAGACTTGTGCTCTTTTATATACAAATCATCATAAGACATGGCCTCTGCCCTCATCTGCCTTTCACACGCTCTCCTGCATCAGCTGCATCAGTTGCATCGGCTTAATTGCACCATTTAAGTCTACCTCGTAAGATCTTATGTTATAATGCTCCTTGAATTTCATCATTACCCCTTTTTTCTATATCCCTTTTTCTATACTTTGGTAGCTGAATGCACGGCATATATTACAGCCGTATAATCTGTCCGGTTATAAACGAAGAATCGCTAGAAGCAAACTGTCTCACAGCCTCGAACACGAGACTGCCGGCATAATCGCTATTCCGGTAGATAATAGCATTCACGTGAATACCGACGCTCCTCATCGACTCCGACAGCGACCTCGTCAAGCCTTCTATATATGACTCCATGATTTTGCTTGCAAATCCGGAATTTTCATCCTTTGCAGCGGCTATGATAATACTCCCTCCGTTTCGATTCATGAACGGTCTAAGCGCCCTGATTGTATAAAACAGACCGTCAATTTCAGCGATAACTTCACGCCTCCACTTTTCACCGCTCATGTCATCAAAGTCAGTATCATTTGCGAGATCAATATACTACCTAACGTATCAAATTCGTCGTCAAAATACCCTCTGAGCACCTCTCTCGCAGACCAAAGGGAATCAAGCTTTGCAATTTTGCATCTGATATTTAATGCACTCGCCTCTCTGCTTAGAGCAAGAGCCTTGTCATAGGAATGGCTGTAAAAGAAGGCAGTTGATGCTCCGTATGAAGCAAAGCCCCTGACAAGTTTATTGCCATTTGCACCTACGCCGTCAGTAACAACTACACGTTTGCCTTTTCTCATTGTAACGACCTCCAAATCCAGCTTATGAACAGACTTAATGTTATCACTTCATCCCTAATACATCAAGATACCGTGTGCGCTTGCACATACTCGCGGTCTCTTTAACATTTATTATATTGAATATTATATTTGTATTGAAGCATACAGTCAGCAACAACCGCCAGACGACATCAACTTATACGTTTCTATACATTGATCCTGCCAACACTGACTTCAAATTGAACTACTTCCAGAAATCGTTTCACCCTTGATGCCGATATGAGCAGCTATAAAGTGCGGCTCAATCCCTTCGTATCTCTGCTTCCTATAATCGTTGAGGCACTTGATGGCAATTCCGCTGAGAATGAGTATTACCGGAACGTTTGTGATGACCATCGGTCCTGTGCCATGTCAGCCATATTCCACACGAGATCGGCCTGCGATACAGCACCTACGTATACAAGAACAATGGCTGCGACTCTGAAAATAATCTCCTCGCTTCGTTTGAGATCTCTCTTGAGGACGAAGGCGAGGCAGCCTTCACAATATGAATAGTTGCCAATCAAGGTGGTGAACGCAAAGAAACACATCGAAACAGAGATGAAGATAGGTCCGAAGTTTCCGAGAGTAGAATGAATAGCGGCCTGCACGTAGCCCGCGGCATATGCGGCATCTCCATCGATATACGCATGAGGATTTACATCTGTAATCAAGCACAGAAAAGCAGTCGTGAGAGCAGATAAGCAGTGTATCGATAAATACGGAAAGCATCTGTACGAGCCCTGCTTTACAGGGGTGCGAAACATCATGGCAGTTGCAGCAGCATTGGGAGCGGATCCCATACCGGCTTCGTTGGAGTAGAGACCTCTCTGATACCGAACATAATGCAGGATCCTGTAAACCCTCCAAATATGGCCTTGAAATCAAACGCGTTCTCGAAAATCGTGCCAAACATATGTGGAACGTTCTTGATGTTGAGAATGATAACAATCAGAGCTACACCAACATACACGACACCCATCACAGGAACGAGCACCTTCGTTACATCCGAAAGTCTCTTTGCACCACCCAAAACAATCGCTCCAAAAGCAACTAGCAAGAATTACTCCGATAACCTTAGGGGTGTTCTCATTGTAAAAGCTGAAGGTATTAAATGTCGACTGCAGGTTATATGCAGCGAGCATGTTGTATCCTACAGCATATGTAAACATAACGATAATCGAGAAGAATACACCGAGCCATCTGGCATTGAGTGCATCACGCATATAGTATGCCGGTCCACCATAGCTGTTCCCTTCATGGTTTCTCTTCTTATAAATCTGAGCCAACGTCGACTCAATGAATGCCGTCGCACCGCCAAATAGTGCGGTCAGCCACATCCAGAATATCGAACTGGCACCACCCAGTATGATAGCAGTCGCAACACCGATGATGTTGCCGGTACCAACTCGAGATGCGGTCGAAACCATCAGCGCACCGAATGAAGAAATGCCGTTCTCAGACTTAGGCTTCTCTGAAACTACCTTGATTGATTCCTTGAACATGCTGAGCTGTATGAATCTGGTGCGCATAGTAAAATACAGACCACCGGCCAGCAGCAGAAGCGGTACAAAGCCATGGTCTGTACAGCACATCGCTCAACCGCAGTACCACTCATTAATCGCTTTTTCCATAAATACATTCTCCTGACAAATAAATTCGCAAAAGCTATAACGTATAAAGTAAAAGTTTTGAGCATAAAAAGCTGATGCACGATTTACCCTTATAATCATGCATCAGCCGTGGAAAATTATAGCATATTCTAAAAATTGTGTCTAATATTTGTATTATATTTAAAAATTTGTTTGCCTTAAACAAATCTGTCAGCTTCATAAGCGTATAACACTTGACTTCATGCTGATATCAGACATCAATTGGATAGGGTCATGCAGAGTCGAAAATCTGAACTCTAAATATTATTCATGACCTTCAACACGTCATCGACGTGTCCGTAAGTCTTACCATCAGCCTTGAGCCCCAGTGTAACAACAATATATCGTTTGCCATTTTTTCTCGACTAAAACCGCAAGGCTCTTTCCGGCTTGCGGAGTATAACCGAACTTGCCTCCGATAATTTTTTCAGTCCCGCAGACCTGTATTCCTTGAATTTATCTACAACATCATTGGGAAAAGAAATACCGTCAGGATGCTCAGAGGTTCGTGCAGATGTGTAATTTTCAGCGGTAAAAATCTCATAGTAATCCTTATCATCGAGCGAAACTCTGAGAAGCTTAGCCACGTCCTCGGCCGTCGAGTACTCTTCTCCATTGTATACCCCATCAGGTGTCGCATAATGAGTATTAAAAAGTCCTATATCTTTAGCTTCTTTATTCATCTCATGTATAAAATTCTCTGAATTTCCACCCTAGAATTTCAGCTATCGAGTTGGCACACACTCCATCCGACCGCATAATCATAGCGTGAAATAAATCCTCCCAGGATGTCTGCTCCCAACTTCGTATCCGATCATGAATTCATTCTGCTTCTTGACTAACTTATAAGCTGAGCTCGTCACACTGCATTGATCAGATAGTCTTATGCTCTTTGCTCTCATAATCTCCAGGGCTTTTCGGCAGGTCATCAGCTTGGTGAGAGAAGCGACGGGCAGTCGTTCATCCCCATTGATATCTACTTGAACCTTGTCATCAGTGAGATTGTCACACATATATACTCTTGCTGTTATAGCCTTTTCAAATGCTTTCCATCATCCCGAGTTTCGCGATTATGAACGGTAAGTGACCGCAAAGAAAAAGCGGTTACGAACAAAAATTACACCTGCAATTATTATCAGAAATATTGTTTTTCGTTTTTTATCGCTCTGATTGCTCATGCACTTATATTCCTTTATAGCATCTCGAGAAATGCCGTAATTCTAGTGTTGAGCTGTCCTACATCTGCCTGAGAGTAATCAGTCTCAACACTTAGATATGGGATTCCTTTCTTTTCCGTCACAAACTTTTCGATTGACTTTGATTCGATGTTATAGGTCAGACAAGCCGTTAGTGACATGTCGATTACACCATCAACGTTATACTGATCGATTAACTTGTCAAGGAGCTTATATCTGCTGCCATTTGGAGTCATTACCGAGCATCCGATATTTAAATATCTATCTGCAATCACGCACCGATGATATCGTCATCTCATCCAACAAGCTCATCAAAGTTCTTGTAGCCAGAACAGTTCTCATAACATACGACAACTCCTCCATTATCTTCGATAGCCTTAACCACCTTGAGTGTGCCGCTTCCCATCAGGGCAGCCGGTAATCAAAGATGCGCGCACGTTTATCCAACATGTTGCCCTTTATACTCATCCTCAATTCTATCAGTTGAACTGATGAGAGATTCCACAAGCTCATCCTTGTCGAAATTGAAAGTGCTGCCATACACTGTATTGAACAGATCAAGTCCTGTGATCGGAGCCGGATCAGTGCATCATAACCTCTGAAATCTTTCTCTGTGCTTCCCTCTCTCGATTCTACAGGTTAACTGCAGCTCGAAGCTTCTCCTCTGTTATCTCAGTTCCAAATCTGTCGCTTAAGTAATTGATAATCTTGACCACCTCTGATCGCCTACAGCTTTCTGCCATCTTCATCCTGGCTATTGGGCAGCTTCATCAGATATAGCTCTTTGAAGTCAGCCATTAGCTCATACATCTTCTTCTTACCATCGCAAAGTCGTCTCACCCACAACCACATCGGAAGAAGTGGAAGTAAGGACACTTATCGGATTTTGCAAATCCATAGCTCGACTTGATTAGGGGGACACAGGGTTTGCCGGCAAATCCTTTCTCCGCCTCTGAGATAGGTTCATCAGACATTGAGCATAGTCCGATAGGAGCAGCGCCCGCCGCCATCGCGATCTCCTGTGGGAAGTATGTACAGTACGCACCGACAACAGGTGTTCCGGACTCCTTTATTTCCTTTACGGTTGAAAAGAATTCCTTCTCTGTTCAGAAAAAGCTCTCGAATACTCTCCGGCAAATCTTTTGATAAGTTCCATATATAACCTCCTCGTCCGTCATTTTACTGTTATCCAATCATGAAAGTCATCTCTATATACTGAATCTATAGCAGATCACTATCATAACCATTAGCTTGCCAGCTGATAAATGTAAAGTTTACATCAACTTTACATTTCTTGCAATTTTCAGAATATGTATTTGACAGTTTTACACCAATTATTAATTTTTCAATATGGAATTTTTACTTTAGCGTACGCCTTTCTCTCAGGGGATATTGGCGAGAAGAGATTTTTGTATCTCATATGGCGAAAAGTTAGAACCATAGACATATGGTCGTTGATATCGTACTTATTAAGCATTTATTAATTGAGCTCAATCCATCTGTACAAAGCACCTCGTAAGATGCTATATTACAGGAAATGCCACACATTAATTTAAGAACTGGAGAATACACCATGAACAATCCTGCAATACAGCTCAAGGTCCTGTCAGGTGCACAGCTAAAATACATAGCGTCTCCTGTCATGCTGATCGACCACATTAACAAGGCGCTTATCTACCCGTATCTCAAGGGCGGTGCTCTTAACACCGTAAGCAACCTATTTGACATACTAGGTAGAATTGCCTTCCCTATCTTCGTGTTTCTTCTTAGAAGGGTATTTCAAAAACTAGGAATAAATGGTGTTACCTCGCTCATTACTGATATTCAGGTAGGATTTCGGAAGTGCCGTTCGATATGTTTACGACTTCCGAATACTTTAACATAAACCGGAATAATATCATGTTCACTCGGACTCGTGCTAATCACCATATGGGTCATTGATACACTAAAGGTCAAGATGGAATCTCTGCCATTACCCGCATGGTTCCTCGTGTCGTTTGCAATCGTCGCTGTTTCGTGTCTGATAGCTATGAATCTGAGCCTCGATTATGAGCATCACGCAATACTGGTCGGCTACTTCTTCTACATCTTCCATGAACGTGAGTTGCTATCGATTCCTTTTAACTTTGCATCGATGTACAAGGAGCCGTGGGCACTACTGGGATTCGGTTTGGTGCTCACATACAACGGCAAGAGAGGCAGACAGAGCAAGCCGGTTAACTACCTGTTCTACCCTGTTCGCCTGCTTATATTAGGGCTGATAAGGATGAAGCTTGGGGTGTAAGTTATATAATAATTCAATACTCTACCCTGATTTGTTCATCACATGCAAAAAGGCCTGATTCTAAGAACCAGACTTTTTGCATGTGCGAAATATGGAGTTAGGAATATTTCGTCCCGATATTTCGATATGGCCAATGCGAATCAGATTATGCAGGTACACGACTCAGAACTGAATGCGATATGCTTCTTCAAATAAAGGTTACGTCAAACAGCAATATCAATATTCAGGTTGTCTTCTTTTTATACGTATCCTCACTTTTTGTAATTAGATTCTAAAGCATGGCACTGTTCTATGGTCATTTGTAAAAATATTTTTGGTAATTAGTGAAAGGCTCAAAAATAGCAGTGCACCATTTTTAGATACTATTTTATTCATGTAAATCATCCGTCAAAATTCTGAATCTTACTACAAAAATAATCTATTTCATTACATCAAGTGAAATTATGTAGGAGCACAAATATTGATGCAAATAAATTATTCAGTGAATGTATCGTAATAGCGATAACAATATTCTCCGTTTTTCTTATATACGATTCCTATACCGGTACCCAGAATAAAATATGGAATCATTGCAACACTTAATCCGACATGTGTTATACCAAACAAAATACCAGTTAAGCATGGAGATATCCACCATGCTACTGTTTTTGTCTTTTCATCCAGCATTTTTTGTATTATGACACGATAAATGATTTCTTCAACTATGGGACACAAACATATAGCTACCACCAGAGTTGCACATGCTACTATTCGCTGATTCAGCAACATTCCCTCAACTTCAATCTCGTTTCTTGACTTAATCGCACCCGCATAATAAGTATTAATTAACAGGCTTGAAAATATCGATATTGATTCGATAACAACAAACCACATTAGAACATTTTTAAGATATACCATTTTGAAACACCTTTAATACCGCCACAATACATCCTTATATATGTATCGTAACACTACGGCCATCATTATAAATACTATCAGATTAATAGTATCCCATAATATTTTTGCCGTATTTCAATCCATAATTCAATGGCAATCTTGTGGCAATTTTTATCAAACATATCAAAAAGTCCCGAACCGTTGAAATTCCAAGACTTTTTCTGGCGGAGGACATGGGACTCGAACCCACGGGGCTGTTACGCCTTACCTGATTTCCAATCAGGCTCCTTAGCCACTCGGTCAATCCTCCACATGCGACTAAATGCATTTATATTCAAATCGTGCTTAATCAGGTTAACACAAACAGACTTCAAACGCAAGCCGTTATTATACCGGCACTTGTGATATCATTTAGCTATAGTAGAAAGGAGTCCGACATGCATGAACTTATTGAACTACTCCAGCTCTGATATGAAACCCGCCCTCGGTGTCACTGAACCCGGTGCTATTGCCTATGCGGTGTCAACAGCCTGTTCTTATCTCTCCGGCAGGGCAGAACGAGTTGATCTTCGTTTAAACAGCGGAATATATAAGAACGCATTTACCTGCGGAATCCCGAACAGCACTCACCTCGGCAATCTCTATGCTGCCGCTCTCGGTGCGATTGCTGCCAACCCGGAGCTCGGATTGGAATGTCTATCCACCGTCACACCGGAAGACAATACAGCTGCCGAGACCATGATTAAATCCGGAGCGATTACTGCCGAGGTTTCGAGATCAGCAGCCACAGCCACATTGAGGGCAATGGTATACTGCGGTGATGAGTCTGCTACGGTCATCATCCGGGACAGCCATACCAATATCAGCTGCATCAAGCATAATGGCAAGGTTGTCATGGGAAATGAGCATAACGATGAGACACGCAATGATCCGCTCGCAGTGCCGATTATTCACAAATACACGCTTAGCGACTTTGTCGAGCTGATCGAAACCGTTTCATACGACGATATAGCATTTATAAGAGAAGCCTATGCTGTTAACCTTGCGCTTGATACCGCTGTGGCTAGTGACCGAACCACGTTTGCCGGATCGCTCTTCAAGAAAAATGGCAACAAGGTAATCAGCGACAATGATGTAGATACCGCCAGTCTACTCTGCAACGCCGCAATTGAAGCCAGAGTCCTCGGTCTCGACGCCCCTGCGATGAGCATCACCGGTTCAGGAGCGCACGGCATAATAGCCACGCTCCCTCTCTATGGTTACTGCAAAATCCATAATATAGATGAGGAGAAGCTTCTCCGAGCAACCGCGCTGAGTTATCTCATCTGCACATATATAAAGGAATATTCGGGAAGACTTTCTGCGTTTTGCGGCTGCGCAATTGCTGCCGGAAGCGGCATGGCGTGCGCACTGGTTTATCTAGATGGCGGAAATGTAGATGATATGCACAGATGTCTTAACAACATGGCCAGCAGTATCACCGGCATGATTTGTGACGGCAGCAACCACGGCTGCGTCATGAAGGGTATATCCGCTGTGGACACGGCTTTCCGTTCCAAGGATTTTGCCATATCCGGAATCTGCATTGAAAACATGCACGGAATCAACGGAGCAACTCCTGAGGATACGATGCGAAACATGGGTCTTATCGCATCTCCCGGGATGGTTAAGACCGAAGAAACTATTCTGGACATCATGAAGTCAAAATAATCTAACGGAGTCTATGATCAGGACTGACAGGTCTCATATGATGCTTTTACGTACATTTGCCGGGAGCGATATGTCTATAGTAAGCATTTAAGATTATATGTATATTTTATATGCTATTGATACATGATGTACCGGTTATGAGACCTATAATCATAACCACCAGCTGAGCTGGTGGTTTGTACTTCTATAAGGGCCTTTTTACCTGCTGACATCTTAAGATGCGTTGAATAGATTCGCCAACCACACGTATTTTCCTACAAGTCCTAAAGGACTACTTCATCTTTTCTCCTGTGAATGGATCAATATACTCTTTCAGCGTCATTTGATCATCTACTATGTCGTCTTGAAGTTGTGTACGTATGTATTCAGCTATTTTTCTTTTCGTTTTTCCCTACTGTATCAACATAGTACCCTCGGCACCAAAAGTGTCTATTCCCATACCTGTATTTTAAATTTGCAAATTTATCGAATATCATAAGAGAACTCTTTCCTTTCAAATATCCGACTATTTGCGACACAGAATACTTTGGCGGTATTTCTACAAAGCATATGTATATGGTCAGGGCATAGCTCAGCCTCAACAATGTTGATACCTTTTCTTTGGCATAGGATTCTTATCATCTTTCCCTATTTCCACTCGGTACTTCCCATATGTTTCTTTTCTTCTATACTTTCGGTGCAAATACTATATGATATTTACATCTCCAGCTTGTGTGTGCTAGATATTTTTGTCATCCATGATGGCAACCTCCTTTGTTATTTGATATGGTTGGCGAACCAACATCATGATAACATCGGAGGTATTTTTCTTGAAGCTAAAGCTATCCTAATCACATCGGCATAGCCGGTGGTTTATTGATTCACCTCGCTATCGCTCGGCGAATCCTCTGCTAAAGCAGAACCAACGACAAACGGGACTGCAGATCGCTGCAGTCCCGTTTGTGATTTGATATTGTTTACGTTATTACTCGTAAATCTTGTATTCCTTAGTTTCGAGTGCTCTCAGAGCTCCGTCAGCGAGAGACTTCATCTCTTCCTCACCCGGGAATCTCAGAACCGGAGCAACCTTGCCTACGTAAGATGTAATCTCCTCGCAGAATCTGTCGCTGTAAGCCATTCCACCAGTATATACAATTGCATCTACATCAAAGTGCAGCACCGCTGCCATAGCACCGATATCCTTTGACGGCTGGTATGCAATCGCTCGAAATGCTCCCATGCATACTCATCACCCTCATCAAAAGCCTTGTTCTCGACTGTACGGAAATCCTTAGTTCCTGTGTGTGAGAACACGCCGGCCTCGTGACCGATAATCTTCTTAACCTCAGACTTTGTCTTGCCGGAGAAGCACAGGTTGACGAGAGCATTTGCAGGCAGTGCACCGCCTCTATCCATACCCATCGAACCGTCGTCCTTAACGTTGAATACATCTACAACTTTGCCTTTTGTGAGCTGCAACGGACACTCCTCCGCCGAGGGTGAACAACTATGAGGTTCAGGGTCCTCATATGCCTTACGATTTCCTTTGCTGCCTTTCTAGCAACTGACTTCTGGTTGAGCGCGTGGAAGAAGCTCTGTCTCTCCATGCCCTTGAGCCCGGAATATCTGGCAACGTCCTCGAGCTCATCTACGCAAACAGGGGTCTACAAAAGAACGCCGGGAATACCTACTTTGTCTGCGAGCTCCTTGGATATATATGCTCCAAGGTTAGCTGCGTGCTCACCGTAAAAGTGGGTTCTTAATGTCTCTGATAACTGCATCGTTGACGATGTATGTTCCGGAAGAATGTGCTTGAACAGGCCACCGCGTCCGCAGATTGCGTCGAAAATCTTCGAGCTTGTAGCCCTTTTCCTCAAGGGTCTTCATAATTACATCGCGACGGAATGGCATCTGATCTACGATATTTGCATACTTATCCATCTCAGCAGCATCGTGGTCAATACCAACGCGCATCAGCTCCTGGTCGTTTTCGTATACAGCAATCTTAGTCGATGTTGCACCAGGGTTGATTACAAGAATCTTCATGTTACCAATTTCTCCTTTCGTTACCTCAATATTTTAATCATGTCCTTAGTATAAATACTTATGAACGTGATAACATGACTACTATTTCTGTGCCAGCCTTACGTCTGTCAATCTCTCTGAAAAGCTTCTTGCGAAGTCTTATATCTTCAGGGGTTACTTCAACCAGCTCATCGCCGTTGATGAATTCAAGCGCTTCTTCGAGTGTAAATGTTCTTTGCAGTGTCAGCTTGATTGTGTCATCACTGCCGGCAGCACGCATATTGAAAACTCTCTTGGCCTTGCATGGGTTGACTACCATGTCGTCACCTCTGGAGTTCATACCCACTATCATACCTTCATACACATGAGTTCCGGGCTCGACAAACATCTGAACACGCTCCTGAATGTTGAAGATTGCATATGGGTGCAGTTTCCTTCTTCCTGAGCTACTGCAACTCCATTAGTACGTTCCGGAATCTCACCCTTCCAAGACTCAAATCCATCAAAACGTCTAACCATAGTCCCTTCGCCGTGCGTATCGTTGATAAATTCGCTTCTATAACCCATCAGTCCACGAGTGGGAACTGAATATTCGATCCTGGAGTAACCATTTCCTTCACTCATCATCTGCTTCATCATTCCCTTGCGTATATTGAGCTTGGAAATCACAGAGCCTGAATGCTCGTCAGGAACGCTTACTACAACCTCTTCAACAGGCTCCAGAACCTCTCCGTTTGCGCCTCGCTTGATTACAACTTCCGGCTTGGATACGGCAAGCTCGTAACCCTCACGGCGCATATTCTCAATCAGAATTGACAGATGGAGTTCTCCTCTACCTGACACCTTGAATGAATCTGTCGAGTCGGTCGGCTCGACAACCAAGTCCAACATTTACCTCAAGCTCCTTCTCCAGTCTCTCCTTGATATGCCTGCTTTGTGACAAACTTGCCCACCCTTGCCGGCAAATGGAGATGAGTTGACTATGAAGTTCATCGAAAGTGTAGGTTCCTCAATACTGATATTTCCAAGAGACTCAGGATGAGCGGGATCACAGATGGTCTCCCCGATGGAGATGTCCGGAATACCGGATACAACTACAATATCGCCGCACTCAGCCTCATCTACAGCCATTCTCTGCAGGCCGCGATATACGAACACCTGATTGACCTTGGCGTTGTAGGATTCTCTTCGTTCTTCATAACCGCAACCTGCTGAGCCGCCTTGAGCTTGCCTCTGGTTATCCTTCCGATTCCCAAGCCTGCCCTATGTAATCGTCATAAGCGAGCGAGGATATTTGGAACTGGAGGGTTCTTCTCTCAGATCCGGATATGGATTGCAGTGCTCACAATCTTGTCCAGCAGCGGCTCAATATTGAGGTCTCCGTACCCCTTAGGACTCTTCTTAATCTTGATGGTTCCATCATCAACCATGATGTCCGCAACCTCACTCTGGATCGCTAACAGCGATTCCCTGTCTTACGATTCCGTACATGATTGGAAAATCCAGCTGATCGTCATTAGCCTCGAGATCCATAAACAGTTCATATACCTCGTCTACAACCTCATTGATTCTAGCGTCTCTTTTTATCAATCTTATTGATGAACAGGATTGGATTGAGCCCTGTTCCAACGACTTATTCAGTACAAATCTAGTCTGAGGCATTGGCCCTTCGCTCGAATCTACAAGCAGAATAACTGTATCCACAGTCTTCATAATACGCTCAACCTCAGAGCTGAAATCGGCATGTCCGGGTGTATCTACGATGTTAATCTTATAATCCTTATACATGATTGAGCAATTCTTGGAATAAATAGTAATGCCACGCTCTCTCTCTATAGCATCGCTATCCATCACGCAATCCACAACCTCTTCATTCTCACGAAATACATGAGACTGTGCAAGCAGCGCGTCAACCAGCGTAGACTTCCCTGCATCGACGTGCGCAATAACTGCAATGTTAATTATCTTCTCTTTATCTCCCATTATTATCCCTTCCAACCGGCTTTGCCATATCTATCTTCCCGCACCGAGGAAAATCCTCTGTCTGCGGTTCATCACGTTGTATACGCTTTCAATAGTTCTTTCAAATCTAGGAAGCTCCCTTGCTAAATTCTCGAGATCGTCCTTTGAGATATTTACGTTAACAGTGTGACCTTCTGCAAGGCCTTCAAACCAAGAAGGTGCTTTCGACATCGATGCTTCTGAACTTCTGTGCCCATATTTCGTACTGTGAGAACTGTATAGCGTATGGAAGCATCTCATAGAAATATCCCGGATTGCGCCTCTGGAGCACCGCTACATCACGCGGCTCCGACTCCTCGATAAAGTTTCGCATACCCATCATTCTATTTGCTAGCGAGCATTCTCGCGGGCTCTCGCCGGCATGAGGCAAATCAGAATCGCTCCAAATACCCCCGAGACGAGAATCAGAATTGGAATGAAAACCGACTTGTTGCAGCTGTATATCATGTAACCGGCATATATGAGCTCAGCAGCATACAAAGATGAATACATACCTATAGATACCTTAAAGTGCGTCCAGTCCATATCATACCTGAGGTCAAATCGCCTTAGCAATCATGTTGAGAACAAGGACTGAAAAAGCGAAAAACGCAATCGGAATACCGTACAAAAATATCTTCTTCGTACACTACATACTGGTTAATATCGGCACAGACGCTACAGTTAACGACATAGCCAAAATACCAAAGCCATCTGAAGACCAGCGAAAGTCTGGTACTTGCCCGCATACCCTTAGAGTTATACCCGCTGGAAACACTTGTCTCTACGTCATAAAGGATTCTCTTGAGGTGCTTTACCCAGATCTTCCATCTCAATCGCCCCTACCCTCGTATACATCTTCAAATAATTCAGAATAAATGCCTCTGATGTACCTATCCTCGTCGATTGAAGGCACAGCAAGTTTGACAAGCTTGTATTTTTAGGTGCATACTCAACTATCTTGAGATTTCCATTTATGCCGAGTCTAACCAGCAGCGGAACTATGTCTCTGATAGTCAGCTGACCATTAAATATGTAAGCGATATCAGCTGTCGATATTCCGCTTATCGGCTGTGCGATAAATTTCCGCTTGAACCTTGAGTCTCTGCCGCCAATCAGCCACAGAATCAGTATCAGTGTCCTGCACCCACGAACAGCAGACCTCCGAGCCCGATGGTCCATTCGTTGTTAGCGGTTTCTTCCAATACCCGTCGAGGGAGCTCCGCCTTAAATGTGATACCGAAGTCCGCCGGAATCAGTGAGCCTGTCATTGTGATGACGTTATCATCAACCGTATATGAGGTCTTGTTGGATACATCCTGTGACCCAAACTGCCCGGCATAGTATTGAAGGTCATCACGAGGAAAATCATCAGGCAGAACCAGCGTGAATTTGTAGTTCTGAATTGGTACTTCCCAATCAGATGATAGTGCATTCAGGTAAAACAGGTCGTAATTTTTGTTCTTATCAGCATACTCTCTCACAACATAGGTGATATCGTAGGTGTGCTTTCCTTCTTGAGCTTAGTCTTATCCTTGATGATGATGTTATATTTATTCCCATCCTTGCGCAGCTCAAAATCCGTGCCCTTAACATTTGCCTTGCCGACCATATAGTTTCCGGTAGGAATATCGAACTTGAGCTCGGATAGATTATTTGGAATATTGACTGTAACTTTTTTTGTTACCTCGTATACGTGATTCTTCTTAACTACAGCTTTGAAATCATAATTAATAATCTCGTAACTGGTATCATTTATCGCATCAAAAGCATTGGCTCGGATTACACCCAAGCCAACGCTCAAAATTACCATGATAAAAACCATTCTGAGTAAGTATTTATATGTATTTGACAGTGCTTTACTGCTGCTCGTCATCATACGCCTCCTTCTAGGCAATACTTCTGAATATTATACCTTATAGGGGTCTAAATTCAAACGCTTAAACACTATCGGACGCTTGCGGCAGCACTATACTTTAGTATAAAATACAGAATAGATACTACATTAATGAGGTAGCAATATGAAGAGACAAGATTACATTTCGTGGGACGAATATTTCATGGGGGTCTCCTGCTGGCAGCAAAAGCGCAGCAAGGATCCTAATACGCAGGTTGGAGCGTGCATAGTTGATTCCAATCACGTCATCCTCTCTACGGGGTATAACGGCTTCCCGCTCGGTTGCTCTGATGACGAACTGCCATGGGCAGAACCGGCGAAGATACAAAATATCCTTATGTTGTGCATGCTGAACTCAACGCTATCTTGAATTCCGGCGGAAAAATCGCTGAGAGATGCGACCATATACGTCGGGCTCTTCCCTTGCAATGAATGTGCCAAGGCAATTATTCAATCGGGTATACGTGAGTCGTGTATTTGGACGACAAATACGCAAACGAAAAATCCACTCTCGCTTCTAAGCGGCTCCTTTCGATGGCAGGCGTCAAAATGCGCAAGCTGAAGCCCAGGGAGAAAAACTCTGGTACTCAGTTTTGAAAAGCAACCCGGATCGATAACGACGGTATTATATGCAATATTATATTAAGTATATATGGCTTATTCAGAATTATGAGGAGGTATTGTTATGAAGCTTCTAGTGGTCGGCCTCGTGGCAAGATGGGGCGTCTCATCACAGGTATTGCAGCTGAACGCGAAGACATAACTCTAGTCGGAGGTGTTGCGCCTTCAGGCAGAGATTACATTGGCACGGATCTCGGAGAAGTCGCTATGATAGAGCAGATCACTCGGAGTACCGGTTGTTTCCGACGTGAAGAGCTTATCGATAAGTGCGATGTTATCATTGATTTTGCAACCGTTGAGCAGGCTATGGTCACACTCGAGGCAGCGGTAAGACACAAAAAGGCGCTGATCTGCGGCACTACGGGATTCAACGCAGAACAGCGTTCAACATTTGAAGAAGCCGGCAAGGTTATCCCTGTTATGCTCGCAGCAAACACATCGAGGCTTGTAAATGTAATGTATAAGCTAATCGAGGATGCCACGAAGCTCGCCGGAGATGTCGATATTGAGATTCTTGACATGCATGACAACACCAAGCTTGATTCACCAAGCGGAACCGCAAAGGAAATCGGCGAAATAGTCGCAGCTGCGCGAGGAAAAGCTTTACACGACGTAGATAGATATGGACGCGAAGGCAGATGCCCTCGTAGGCATCGGGGAGATTGCTTTTTCACTCCATCAGAGGTGGAGATATTTCGAGCAGCCACACTACTTACTTTGTAGGTCCGGGCGAGCGACTCGAGATTACACATCATTCACAAAAGCTTCAAGTGCTTTGCTGCCGGCGCTGTCGACTGCGCGGTATTCCTCGGCAAGCAGTCAGTCGGTTCATACACGGTACAGGATTGTTTTGGACTGTAGGTAATAAGAAAAAGAAGAGGTATGAGCTGAGCAGCTGAGCAGCCCATATCTCTTTTTCTTATGCTATTACTATCATCGGCGTTTCCGCAGTCACCGCTTTCACTCAATTCAGCTTATCCACGAGGTCTGCCAAAACGCTCGATCAGCTTATCGGCCTGCTTAATTCCGTCGCATGCTGCAGATGTAATTCCTCCTGCATAGCCGCAGCCTTCACCGGCCGGATAGATGCCGGAAATTCCAGTGCTCTCTCCACTATCCTTATCTCTAAGCACTCGCACCGGTGCCGAGCTTCTCGTTTCCACCGCCTTGATCACTGCATCCGGGTCATCATATCCATGTATTTTCTCAGCAAAGAAAGGAATAGCCTCCCTGATTGCTTCATACGCGAAGTCCGGAAGAGAAGCTATAACGGATTGAGCATTCGCATCAAGAAAATCCTTCATAGTGCAGGTGGGCGGGTTAAATTTGCCGCCGCCATTTTCGAACGCCAGCCTCTCGTATTTCTGCTGGAATTTGACACCTGACAGCACATCATCCGAATCAAAGTCGCTCACCCTTACATCACACAGGGATGCCGCTGTTAGCCACTCCGCTATCTCTCCTTCTGTTGCTCATGCCGTTGACGCACAGCTCGCCATCAGCGGTCGAGCACACTACAACCTCCCCGCCCGGACACATGCAGAACGAATACACTCCTCTTCCGTTGCTGGCTTTATACGAGACCTTGTATTCTGCAGGCGGCAGTCTATCCTCCTCACCATACTGAGCGCGATTTATCAATTCCTGCGAATGCTCCATTCTGACGCCTATAGATAGAGGTTTCTGTTCCATTTCCAGAGCAGATTCTTTTATAAGTTCATACGTATCTCTTGCGCTGTGCCCTGTTGCCAGAATAACAGCATTGGTGTCAATGTGCTCCTCTCGGCCATCGCTATCCATAACGGTTATACCTTTTAACTCGCCATCAGCTATTTCAAGTCCGGTCAGACGCGTTCCAAAACGGACATCTCCACCGAGGTCTAAGATCTGCTCTCTGAGACTCACAATTACAGCTCTAAGCACATCAGTCCCTATATGAGGTTTATGCTTGTAGACAATTTCGTCTCCCGCACCGGCGCCGGCAAATGTCTCTAATACGAACTTTATATTCGGATCTTTAATTCCGCTCGTCAGTTTACCATCCGAAAATGTGCCTGCACCGCCTTCCCCGAAAAGTATGTTGGACTCCCCATCAAGTACCCCGTGTTGTCTAAAATTCTCCACATCTTTTACTCGTGCGGACATAGTCTTGCCACGCTCTATAACAATCGGTCTGTATCCGTTATGTGACAGCTCAAGCGCAGCAAAGATACCGCATGGTCCAAACCCGATGACTACAGGACGCCCTGTCAAGCACTCATTACCTGATATCGGCGCGTGCCTTTCAATATGCTTGTACACGTTACACCTATGCTTCTTGGCAGTCTTTGATGATATCTGCGAGTTCGTCGTAAAATCCACTGTATATACCATGAAGATATTTAATTTATCCCTGGCATCTATCGATTCTCGAGCGACCTGCCAAGTCATAATATCTGACAGCTCTATGGACAGCTGCTTCGCAATTTTGGCAGGCAGCTCTGTCATTTCAGCTCCGACAGGCAGCTTGATCTCACTCATCCTGTATGCATATTTCCCGGCCCTCTCTCCTCCACGCCACACTCTGTTCTTAAACCTTGCATCCATCTCTCACCTTCGCAAACTATTACGTCTGTTCAATATATCTTAATGCTTTTATCTCTATAGAAAATATTATGCACAATCCATGCGCCACAGTTGCTGTACAGCATACCCCATGAGGAAAAGCTTTATATCTCTCTAGCCGCAGCTTCTCCGGCGCGCTTTCCGGACAAAAATGCGTGATTAAGGTTGTAGCCACCGCAAAAGCCGTCATAGTCCAAAGTCTCACCAACAATGTATAACTTCGGCAAGAGCTTCGACTCAAAGCTCTCATCATCTATTTCATGCATATCGACACCACCGGAGTACACTGCGCTTCCTTCCAGCCCTTGAACCCGGTCGGCTTGAATCTCAGGTCACTTGCACTCCTGATGATTTTGTCGCGAACATCCGCATCTGTCAATATAGAAGCATTAGACGTATAATCCAATCCTGCCTGTCTGATTATCTCCACGGCAAGCCCTTCCTTATATACTGTCATAAACACCTCTACAAGTTTATTATATGAGGAATTCTCGCACACCGCAGAATTCGCCTCGATAGCACTCCTCTGTGAATTCCTCGCGTCAACTGTTTCTCTATTCACTACGGCTCTCTTAGCTGCAGCCGTAAGCCACTCGCTCAAATTAAAGCCATCGGTTACATCCAGTGATATATCGAAATTATCAAATCCCTCGCCTTTTCCAAATCTCATCATCCTCGAGAGATTAAATATGCAAATGCCGGAAAGTCCGTACTTGGTAAATTGCACCTCGCCATTCTCTTCATATAGCTGCTCTCCATCCTTCAAAAGCTTGGCTGTTGCGCGCACTCTCACCCCAGACAAGCCTGTTAGCTCAGAGTTTCCGCACTCCACAGGGGTTAGCGATGGAACCGTCCTGGTGACGCTGTGTCCAAGTGACCTTGCCAACAAGAATCCAGTCTCCTGTGGCTCCATATACCGGAGCCGACTTCCCGCCGGCGGCTATTACAAGAGCCTGCGATTCCATCCGGTAATCGTTATCGATACCGGCAATGGTAAATACAGTTTTAAACGAAATACCTGAATTGAAGCTTGCACCATCGAGCGGTCTGTCCTGTTTATCGCAATATGGAACTACAGAAACTGCAGATACTGTAGCACCCTTATACACCTTGATTCCAAGCTGCTCAAGCCGCAGCTCCAGTAGCTCTGCAACGTCCGGCGCTGACTCCGATACAGGATACACAAAGCCCTCTCCTTAGACTTCGTAGCTATCCCTAACGAGAAAAGAAAAGCTATTACCTCTTCGTATCCGTCTGCACATGTATTAGTTATATTGCATCGTCCGTTTCCTGTCGCTCTAAGCTTCCTTCCGAGGATTTCGTTCTTCTCGAGTATAACGATCTCTGAATCCGGATGGCTGAGCTTGGCGCTTGTGGCAGCAGCCATCCCCGCCGGACCACCACCGATGATGAGTATGTCGCATACGGAAGCAGGAGCTTTGGCAGTGATATTCCGTGTATTTTGCATGCCTTTTTGAGTGCTGTGAGCCATATATCCACCTCTCGCTGCGATTTAAATTGAAGCTAATTATAGCATTATAGGCTAATACAAACACCTACATGATTGCATTAGCCTATAAATTTCAGTCGTTCATATTGATGATACGAAAATATGCTATAGCCCTATTCCTATTGTCTATGCATACTGATCTGCCACAGCCTTGAGCTGTGATGCCTTGTCAGTCTCTTCCCACTTGACACCGAGGCCGGTCCTGCCAAAGTGGCCGTATGCGGCCAGAGATCTGTAGATCGGTTTGAGCAGGTCGAGCTGCTGGATAATAGCAGCAGGTCTCATATCAAAGTTCGCCTTTATGAGCTTGGCGATATCCTCGTCCTTGAGAGTTGCAGTTCCATACGTGTTGACATACACGGATACAGGCTCTGCTACGCCGATTGCGTATGCCAGCTCAATCTCGCACCTGCGGGCAAGTCCGGCGGCGACGATATTTTTTGCAATATATCTAGCCATGTATGCGCCACTTCTGTCGACCTTAGTCGGATCCTTTCCTGAAAATGAACCTCCCCCGTGGCTTGCATAGCCACCGTAAGTATCGACTATAATCTTGCGACCTGTAAGACCGGAATCGCCTTTAGGCCCACCGATTACAAATCTGCCTGTCGGATTTACGAAAAACTTTGTGTCGTCATCAATCAGCTCAACAGGGATAATCGGCTTGATAACATGTTCAATCATATCCTTTCTGATCTGCTCGAGTGCAACATCAGGATCGTGCTGTCGAAGTACAACTGTATCAACTCTCACAACCCTGTCGTCATCATGTCTCGACCGTAACCTGTAGTCTTGCCGTCAGGTCTCAGATATCTCAGAGTGCCGTCCTTGCGAATATCTGCAAGTCTTTCGGCTAGTCGGTGTGCGAGCGAGATAGGCATAGGCATGAGCTCATCAGTCTCGTCGCAGGCGAATCCAAAACATCATCCCTGATCTCCCGCACTCGATCATGCATCATCGCTTGCTTCCTCACCTTCCTTAACTTCGAGTGCTTCGTTAACACCCATTGCGATATCCGGTGATTGCTCCTCAATGCTTACGAGCACAGCACAAGTATTTCCATCAAAGCAAACCTCGCTGCAGTCGTATCCGATACTCTTGACTACATCTCTAACGATACCCTCAATATCCACCGTGCACGTAGTTGAAATCTCTCCAAATACAATTACAAAGCCTGTCTTAGTCGCTGTCTCGCATGCCACGTGAGCATTTGGGTCCTCAGCGAGGATTGCATCCAGTGATGGCATCAGAAATCTGATCGCAAACCTTATCCGGATGACCTTCGGTAACTGATTCGGATGTGAATAACTTCTTCATTGAAACCTCCCTTCGGGACTGAGCATCATGCCCCCTCCAATCCATGAAATAAAAACTCTTCAGCATGAGCCACATGCATGAAGAGACAAGTTCTAAATATGAATATGTCTCCTCATCTTTCAGGCCTTGCCTGTGGGAATTGGCACAACCGTTATACACGATGTTGCCGCGAGTTCATAGGGCCCATTCCCTCACTCGCTCTCAATAAGGAATTCACCTGTATTATATATGTATTTTTGAGCAGTGTCAAGTTTCAGATGTTACGAATATTATTGTTTTTGATTTTAATGGGTTAGATGAAGGATTCCACCGCCATATTTGGTATAATGATATATTATTGACTTACCGAGGAGAGCAACTATGCCGGTACTAAAAAGTAGTAGAGGTAGACTTTTCAAACTAAATACAATCACTTCATGGACTACCGCTTTGATTCTTGTGTCGCTACAAACACCCGTCTGATGGGTGTTGTAGCCCTCAAGGTGTCGTGGACTGCTGAGGATGGAGCAAGGATAAGCTGTTTCAGCTTATCCACTTGGATTTCTCAGAATATGGGTGGACGATTACAGAGATTTTCACTAGACGGTAATCTGGAGGAGGGCGAGAGGTCAAGGCGGAATGGAAGCGTATTTCGGAGGCTTGGCGGAAATGAAGTCAAAATTCCGTTCTTCACCATGATACAGTTGATCAATGAGTAATCGCTACGAATGATCTGTTCTATGAAAATCATGCGCCATTCATACAGGAGTTCCGAGGAGACGCTCATGCATCAATCTCATGAAAGAGGCTTCGGTAAAAGCTGCTTGGTGAAGACACCGGCTTTGACAAAACGAGCAGAGAAGGCATGGAGATGGTGTGCAAGTCCTCCTCACATGCTTTTGAACTAATCAACTACTTCCTGATGAGGCTGCTGGATAAGGATTATAGAGGAGCCGCACTGCTTGCCGATGTGACTGCCGGAGCGATGAAGCGCAGCAAATTCAATGAGATCGGACTAGCTGAGCTAGTGAGAAATAAAATATCCAGGAAACCACTGCCGCTACGCCTGGCGGCGAAGCGACAGTGTACAAGCGTAGGTTCCAGCGCTTTCCGATGATTGCATCATATGGTGAGCGCTGCTCACCCCGTCTCTGCGCAGCCTCACGCGGTCCGACGAATTCTGGAATTCGAAGTAACGACACTGATGCACATCTCCGACTACGAGGCGGCGCTCCAGCTGCAGCAACCTGAATACATAACACTATATAAGCTGACAGTACCGCAGGAAAAATTCCGATATCGATGATTCCGTCTTCGGGGCAGACACCGCGATGACACTGGCTAACGGAATCGTCTACGTCCTATACAACAAAGACAATTCACATGTTGATTCAGCTAATTACTATATGAATCATGATTTATATGGAGCATACCTGCTGACTCCAAAAATGAGCTGGTTGTGATGAGTCATGATCTGATGAAAATCACCAATATGGAGATGGATATCAACAAGAGTATCAATATCAGTAAGCTGGAGCTCAAGGGCAGATACAAGCTGGAGACTCAGGTATTCCAGAGTTTTCGCCGAGTCGCCTAACACGATGTTCAGCGATATGATATTCAATCCGGAGCAATAGTAAATTGAAATTTATTTGTTAACGGTTGTTCTTTTTGCCGTCTGAAACAAGCACAAGTTATCCACATCACTCGATTGCCGATAAAATGTGCACATCGGGATTATCCATAAAACTCAAAAATTGTATACAATCTTTTCAACATGTCAAAGTGGATAAGCAACTTGGTAAAAACGCGTATTTTTCAACGCTAATCAGCGATTAATGGATATGTCAAGGTAAGTTATCAACAGTTTTATAAAAATAATTTTTACACTTTTGTTCGATTTTTCAATCTAGGAAAAACGAGGAGGGACTCATGAAAACAGAAAAAGTTTTCCACAATGATCTGGTACCTAAAATCACTGGATGCCACTGTTTTGGATGTTATTTCTAAAAAGGACAGGATTGAAATAATTACAGACAGAACTATCTTCTTTGCCGAGGGCGGCGGACAACCCGGGGACAGGGTACAATGTATTTGACGGAGGATGAAACCAAGCATGTGGATATCTACGACACACGACTCCGGCGAGTCAGTTGCGCATTATACAAATTCGGAGCATGAACCTTTCAATGTCGGCGACAAGGTCACTATGGAGCTGGATTGGACTTTTAGATTTAGCAACATGCAGAGACACTAGTGGTGAGACATCCTGAGCGGCGCAATCTACAAGCTGTACCGAGGAACTAATAGAGGCTTTCGCATGGGGGCATAATTATATAACTATTGATATTGATCTTGACGGAAAAATTATGGATACTGCCATGATGAAAGCTGCTGAAACGCTTGCCAATGAAGCGGTATGGGCTGACATGCCTATCCAGGCTCATTGTTTCAATTCAGTTGAAGAGGCAAACGCTATGCCCTCAGAAAGGCCGTCAACGAAAAAGTGGAAGGCTCTGTGGTTATCGTCACAGTCGGCGATCCTGCCGACCCATTTGACTGCTGCGCATGCTGCGGCACCTATCCTTCCACCAGCGGACAGATTGGAATTATCGATATTTAAAGCAGAATCCAACAAGGGAATGACGAGATCTCACTCGACTGTGGCAGAAACGCCTCGTCCACTATCAGGAGTCGCACCGCATCCTGACCGATGTTGCGGAGAGATTTTCTTCGAAGCCGGAGGATTTGATACGTACCTTAGATAAAAGGGACAAGGAAGAATCTGAACTAAAGGCTGAACGTGCACATCTGGCCGAATATTTCAGGACTGCCGAGGCTACAGCTCTTGCACTATGTGCAGCTGCTCCCAACGACAAGCTCGTATATAGGGCATATTCCGATATTTCACCTAATGAACTCCAAAAGCTAGGCTTCAAAGCGCTCGACCTGATTGAAAGAGATAACAAACCGCTACTGGCTCTAGCCTGCTCCCCATCCGGCACACTCATGCTGGTATCCGATGGCAGCTACCCTTGCGGCAAGCTGGTCAAGGAAAACGTCAAGGAGTACGGTGGTAAAGGGGAGGCAGAGCTGACAACGCCCGTGCCCAGTTTGATAACGATGACGATCTAAAAAGCATTTGTCGGAGCTATCGCGCAGAAATTATAGTATTATTTAAAAACACGATTGTGTTATAATCAGCAGGAGGAGGCTGTATTATGTCAAATAAAGTCATAGTAACTATTGGAAGAGAATTTGGAAGCGGCGGACACGAGGTCGGCAAGAGATTAGCCGCAGCTCTTGGCATCAAGTTTTACGACAACGAGTTCATCAGACTCGCAGTCCAGAAGACCGGATTCCATGAGGACTACGTTAAGAGTAACGAGAGAAGGCTCCGGACTTTGCAGCAAGTGCCTGTTCTCCGGTATAGAACTATATCAGCCGTCTCCTTACGACAAGATTCACTCTGAGAGTATAAGCTCATCCGCGAGATTGCTGCGGAAGACAGCTGTGTAATAGTTGGAAGAGCTGCGGATTACATCCTGCGCGATCAATCACACGTCAGCGTCTTCCTCTTCGCACCTATTGAAGACAGAATTAAGCGCAAGATGGCTCTACTATCTGGTGAAGAAGCCAAAAAAATGACGCCTGCTCAGATGGAGAAAATTGTCAAGCAGATGGACAAGCAGCGTCGTAGATACTACGAATATTACACCGATACCAGATGGGGAGAGAGTTCGCACGACCTGCTCATCAACACTAGCCGTGCCGGAATCGACGGTGCTGTTAAAAATCATCAGATCTTATATCGAGTCAAGCCGTGGCGAAAGCATGATGCCGGACTAGATAACTGTAATGCGGTTGTCGTACATGTTGCATGTTCAGGGATTATTCCAAAGTTTGTGTAAGCCAAAGCTCTGTGTGGGCTCCTAATCAAGTGCCGTACAGGGCTTATTATGTCGTCACATTCATGGAATGTATATGGCAAACTAAATAGAATGGAGATACTCTACTTCAGCCGGTCCCAGCTTTCTATAACCTCCTATCGCCAGTCGACCAATCACCAGTTTGCCAATTCTGATTCTCTGCAATTCCTGCACCGGTGCACCCACAGCCTTGAACATGCGGCGAACCTGATGATTCTTGCCTTCATGAATAGTGATATCCACAACCGTCGACTTCTTATTGTGCTTCCTTACCTCTACCTTCGCCGGCGAGGTCTTGAAGCCTCCGATATTCACTCCGCATTCCAATCTCGCAATCTTGCCGCACGTAAGTATCCCTCGATACAACGGCTCGATACGTTTTTTCGAGCTCCTTCGACGGATGCATGAGTTTATTTGCCACATCACCGTCATTGGTCAAGATAAGAAGCCCTGAAGTATTGTAATCAAGCCTCCCCACAGGAAAAATCCGCCTATCCTCATCCTGTATGAGGTCGAGAACTGTGAGCCGCCCCCGGTCATCGGATGTTGTCGTCACATAGCCAGCGGGCTGTTGAGCAGTATGTGAATCTCGTCTCGTTCGGGTGCAATCCTTATGCCGTCGCATGTGACTTCCTCTCCTAGCTTCACATCATATCCGGGTTCCCTCATAATGAGCGTCGTTAACTGCAACCCTACCGTCCAATATAAGCTGGTCAGCGCTGTCTACTCGTAATTCCCGCAAGCGATATGTTTATTTATCCTCACTATCTGCGTCTCCTTCAAAATTAATCGACAGCTGCTCGTGAGCCTTTCCATCCTCATCGTCGTAATCCTGCAGTTCATCGAAATCTGTGATGTCCGGCAGCTCATTGATGGATGTAAACCCGAAATTTTTGAGGAACTCTGCAGTCGTCCTATACAGGAGCGGTCTTCCCACACCTTCCGACCTGCCGGCAACTTCTACAAGCTCCTTGTTCATGAGTCCATCGATTACCCTCTCGCTCTTGATACCGCGAATAGAATCGATTTCACTCTTCGTCACTGGCTGCCTGTAAGCGATTATCGCCAGTACCTCAAGTGCCGCCTGAGATAATTTCCTGATCTTGACCGGAGTGCACAGCTTCTCGATGAAAATTTCGTTTTCGCCGTGAGTCACAAATTGAAAAAGCCCCGTCTACTCTCTAATTCTGAGGCCACTCCTCTCATTGCATATTCGCGCTGTAAACTGAGTAACAGCTCTTTTATTTCTTTCTTATCTGCATCAATACCTCTGCAGCATCCTTAACCTTGAGAGGCTCTCCCAGACAAACATCATGGACTCCAGCGCTGATTTCATTACCTTAACGTTGTACATCTGTCTGAACCTCTTTCTTAATAACACTTATATTTCCGTAATTTTCGATCCTGTTTAGCGTCAACTTCCTGCATTTTGATCATCTCCAGCAGCGACATGAACGACAGAGTCACATCATATCTATCCGCATCCTCGGGTACCAGTCTTACAAAATCGATAGATTCTCCACGCTAACCCTGTCCTTGATAATCATGCTCATATAGTTGATTCGCTCCTCTATCGAAAGCCCTATCTCGCTTGATTCGTTGATATCGCTTTTTGACATCAGCGACTCGTTTCTTCTTTTTGCAAAAATGCATTAAATGCACTTACAAACTGTTCGATATCCGTCTTGAGAAGTTCGTCCGGCGAGTCTAAGTATATCGACATGTCCTCCGCCAGCTTCTCGTGAACGCATTCATTCGCTTCCATTCTCCCTGCAGCATCTCTGCGATTTTTGGTTCTGACATATTCTGCCAACCTGCTTGCCAGCTCCATGCGAGGATCTTCGTCTATCACAATCCGCCAATCTCATTGACGCGAGGAAGCAGCATCCGCGACTTAAGTCTAATCAGCACAGCTGCAAGCACGATAAATTCGCTGCTGACCTCTACATTGAGCTCCCCCATCTCCTTGAGATACGCTATATACTGCTCAGTAATCTCAGCAACCCTGATATCGTATATATCCATTTTCGCATTTTGTATCAGATATACCAACAGGTCAAATGGACCCTCAAACTTATCAATCCTTACCTTGTACAAGTACTGCCTCCACGTTTAAATTCGTCATCAAAAATATATCCGCTCCAAATATAGCCCCTGTGGCGGTGCCGTAAACCCGGCGCTGCTCCGCGGGCATCAGCCACAATCTGCTCCATATCGCTCGCCGAACGCTTGCCGGTACCAATCTCCAGCAGCGTGCCAACGATAATTTTCACCATGTTGTACAGGAATCCGTCACCGGTGACTCTTATAATCGTTCGTTCCCTTCATCGGAAATAGCAATATCGGTAACGGTTCTAACTGTCGTCTCTCGCGGTATCCTCCGGTTGTCTGAAAAAGACGCAAAATCATGCGTTCAACCGCAGCCTTGGCTGCTACTCTCATGGCCTCGTGGTCAAGTTCATAACCATACTGATAGACGTAATTTCGCTCAAAGATATCCCCACTCTGTCAACAACATACTTATATGTCTTACCGTGCACGAAAATCTCGCATGAAAATCTGATGGAACCTCTGCGCGAGATTACCCGTATATCGCCCGGAAGACCGCTTCTGCCAAGCCCTCCGGCTCCAAATCTTCTGTTCATGATGTTAGCAAGCTTATTCGTTGGCAGTGATTATCCCAGTTAAACGAAGCACATTGACCGAGAGCGTGTACTCCCCGCATCAGTACGGCTAGTGCCATTTACCGGCACATCATACCCGGCGATGAACCTCAGCATGCTCTACTTCACCCTTTTGTACGGTTCTCCCATTAGGCTGCTTTCTGCCAACCGTGAAAGTTAGTACCGTCATATTGAATTTTTAGCAGGGATATTTTTGGTATTATCGGACATATTCTCCCCTGTCACCAACTCTCTGTTATATGCCAAGCCAGCGAACACTGCCATAGCAGCACAAAAAGGTAAGAAATCCCACAGCGCAAGCATGTACAGCGTCACCGCCGGCAATGCATATACCAACATCGGTCTTCCTCGTCAGCATTGAATCTATGCACTAACTACTCAGGTATATTATGTGAACAAGCGCAAACACTGCTATCAATATAAAGATCGAGATAATCCCTCTGACTCCGGTCACAAATCCTATCGAAATATAAAATTTTAGATCAGCCCCTCCTATCACAGTCCTATGATATAGGATGCGCCCCAGCCCATACGAGGCCATACCGAGAGCAAGCCCAACAAGCGCACCATAGAGTGGCTCAAGCAGTCTGTCGTTGAAGCTTACAAAAGCCGACCGCTGATACAGAAAGCAGCACATTGAGCTGATCTGGAACCACGCGGTACTTTGCATCGCACGTAGCCATCATAGTTACGATAAATATGACAAGCACGGCAGCAAGCATAAATTGAGCCGATTCGCGAACAGCCAAAAAAACGCACACGCACCGAAAAACTGTAAACACAAGCTTCCACGGAGTGCTGGGTAGCCGCTGTCTGTCACTATCCATGTCCTGCAGCAGTCTCTCCGGCAGAGAATTATCCTCCCCGGAGAACCATCGCACAGGCAGATGGTTAAACCACACAACTCCGCCATTCCCAAGTATTAATGCGATAACGATCGCTATTACCGCTTTTATCGTCATAAACACATAGTGATTCATCCGTTAATTATAACTCACAATATAATAATTAAGGCACTCAAAATGTATCCCTTCAAACCTATTATCGATGATTGATGCACTTTTTGTATATGATACTATCTCTTTATTTGATCGTCTCCACATTGATTTCCTCTGCCGCCTTAATCAGCTCGTCTCTAAAATCAGGGTGTGCCAGGTTAACCAGCTTCTCCGCGCGCTCCCATACCGAAGAACCGGCAAGATTCTCCACGCCGTACTCGGTCACCATAATATGCCTGACTTCTGGGATCTGATTACTATCCCCACCATCAAAGATAGGTCTGATGTTGGAATGCATCACGCCCTTCTTGTCGGTAAATGTCGATGGCAGCGCTATGAAGCTTTGTGCATCGATTCTTGAAACCTGCCATCAGAAAATCGAGTTGCCCGCCTGTACCGCTGATGTGACGAGTGCCTGCGCTCTCAGCTGAAATTTGGCCGAAAAGATCCACAGCAATACAGCTATTGATAGATACGAAGTTTTCAATCTCACCTATCACATTGAGTCCATTTACATAGTTTGTTGGGGCGCAGCACATACTGGGATTATTATCACCCAGTCAAACAGTTCCTGATTGCCGTGAGCAATGCTGAACACCGATTTACCACGCATGATTCCGCGCTTGTTGAGGTTAGTAATCTTTCCCGCTTTATGCATATCCAGGTACGCATTTACAAGCAGCTCTGAGTGAACTCCGAGATTTTTGAGCTCGGAGTTTGCTATCAGCTTGCCTATGGCATCCGGCATACCGCCAACGCCGATCTGTATGCAAGCTCCGTCAGTCATACGTCCGACAATAGAGGATGCAATTTTTTCCTCAACGGGACCTGCTGCGATTGACGGAAACTCTGTTAAAAGCCTCGTGTTCGCCCTCAATTACCATATCCACCTCGGAGATGTGAGTGTATTTTTCAAGACCGTGCACGCAAGGCAGCTTCTCGTTGACCTCAAGTATGATTACTGTCTGCAACATCAAAGACAGCGCGCATTGGAATTATTGAGCGACACATTGAAATATCCTTGCTCATCCATAGGTGTTACACCCATCACCGCTACATTGACTGAGAGAAATCTCCTGCAGTAATCAGGGAAGGTTTCTGAATACCATAGGTATGAATTTTGTACAGCCCTCTGTCACACAGCTTCCTCTCATATCCAATCATGTGCCACGAATTATATGTGAAATGCTCGCCCTCAGGATCCTGCTCTGCAATCTGAAGCGGCTTGGTAATGAGCAACGCTCTGACCTTTACATCTTCAAGTTCATCACGCCTAGCTGCCAGAGCCTCATCAAAAAGCGACGGAAAGCCCTGATAGCATCCGAAATCAACCCAGTCACCGCTTCTTACAATCTGTGCTGCATCTCGAGCGGTCCTAAGCTTGCTTTTATACTCTTCTCTATAGTTCATCAATATCTGCCAACCTTTCATCGAGCCAAGTTAAAATATCTGCGTAAACTATCATCTCGTCCGTCTCATTCAATATCTCGTGTCTATCATCTAAATAAAGCTTGATATCAACAATGCATTTTGTGTTGCTGATATATTGCATATAAGCCTTGCGGACTCCTTCACCAAAAATCACCGACAGGGTCATCTGCACCCGATACAAACAACATTGCCAGGGTTCGGTGATATGGTTTTCGTCCTGTTCTTATCAATTGACTTGAGAATCCCTTGAACATCTCGTTGTATGCGCTCACCGTAAATATGAAGCTGCACCACTCCTCGTCACAATACCAATCCACCACTTCAGTATCCTCGGTCAACCAGTCAAACGCTGTACGCGCCGGTTTAAACTTCTTGTTGTACGATGAAAATACCATGGAATTAATCAGCCTGCTCCTATGGCGATGCCCCCAATTCCTTTGATTATCGCTGATAGCACGATACCTGACTGTAGCGCAATTGCCTTCTGCTGACCCGTGCCCATGATGATTGCACCGGCCAATCCTTCAGAATAGCTAGCTCCATACTTTTCATTTTCCGTCAGGTACTGCCTCAGCAGGAACGAACCCATGCTGTGTCCGAGCATGTAGTAAAAGCAGTCCCGGATATTCAGCCTCGGTTCTCTTTCTCAACGTGTGAATATCGGCAATCAGCGCCTCGTTGCCGTATTCTCCAAAATACCCATAATCGTCAGGCGTCATCGCCGACTCTCCGTGACCTAGTTGGTCATGACCAACTACCACGTAGCCATGATCCGTCAGATATGAAGCAAAGGCGCTATATCTCCACAAATTCAACCATACCGTGAATCAGCTGGACAACTGCCTTTGGCTGCTCATCAGGGCTCCATTTTCTAACGTGTATTGGTGTTCTGCCATCCGCAGATGTGAATTTTTTTCGTCTGTCTTTTTCATCGATTTTCCCTGTCTTGTATTAATTATGTATTTTCATCCTTTACTTATTAGCCATCTTCTGACCATGGAACTGATAATATGTGGTCTGAAGCCTTCCGTTATGCAGCTTGCGTCTCCTGTCCGCCTTTCTGTCAAATATCTCTTCAACCTCACGATCCGTCGTAATCATGAACAGCGACCAGGATGGATCATTTTCAAGAATCTCCTTGAGTCTGAAATATATACCGTGAATCGCCTCCCTATCACCAATTCGCTCTCCGTACGGCGGATTGGTGATAATGACGCCATTGGATACGGCAGCTCTGAATTTGCGCATATCCATGCGATTGAACGTGATATCCTCTTCAACGCCGGCTTCCGCCGCATTGGCCTGAGCGAGGCGATCGCCTTACCGTTTATATCAAAGCCCATGATAATCAGTTCACTGTCATAATCCACAGCCCTATATGCAGCTTGTCTCTCCTCATCCCACAGTTCATCCGGAATGAGATCCCAGTCCATAGCTGCAAACTTGCGGGTCAGTCCCGGAGCAATATTTCTTGCCATCATCGCCGCCTCAATCAGAATCGTGCCTGAACCGCAGCACGTATCTACAAGCATTCTTGAGAAGTGCTCGAGGGTTATCCTTGTCCCTGCGCATCACGCCTTCCTTCCAGAAGCTCAGCTTCACAAGTGCGGCTGCCAGCGTTTTCCTTCATAGGCGCCGCCATCAAATACCCTGTATCCTCTCTTGTGCAGACCGGCTCTGATGTATCTAGCATAATCGTAACCTTATTCTTTAAAATTGAGAACCTGACGCGGTAGCTCGCACCGTTTTCCTCAAAAATGCTTTTGTACGTAGAAATCGAAAGCCTTGAGACTATGGCCTTCTTGATAATACTCTGACACGAGGGTACGCTGTGAAGCGTGGACTTGACAGAGGTTCCGACAACCGAAAATGCCGCATCTATAGGAAGAAAGTTCTCCCATGGTAGTCCTCTCACCTGCTGGAACAAGTCCTCAAACGTCTCGGCACTGAATTCGGCAACCTTGATATAAACCCTATCTGCCGTCCTCAGCCACATATTTGAATGTACAACTGCCTTTTTCATCGCCGACGAAGGTTACTTTCCCATCCTCCGTCTTGAGCACCTGATACCCAAGCTCTTGCAGCTCCATCCTGACCACAGCTTCAAGGCCAAATGTCGCTGTTGCAATCAATTCATATTTCATAAAAATATTTACTTTCCCCAAAAATCATAATCTCTCGTCGCACTACGATGCTCCGAGCTGTTATACAATATTACTTTATAATTTTAGCACATTAACCTGTACATAAGCGCTGTTTTTGGTCTGGAATTTTATCTTACGTCAAAAAGCACGGCATTTCTGCCGCGCCTTCGTTAAATATCATTATCACGTAGCTTTACAGATGATATTTCAAAAGAGCGAAAACCGCGAAATACCGGCACACCCGTATAGGTCAACACAGGAACCTGTCCTGTCATAGCCTGATAGGCACCTGATGCAAGTGCCGCTATCTCCCACTCTCCGGGCATAACCCACGTCTCCGCTATCCAATCTACATATTGCTTGAGGCTCCTGACTATGTACTCAGAGCGAGCAAGTCCACCTGTAATCAGAATAGCATCCACCTTGCCCTTCAGCACGCAGGCACACTCACCTACAGCCTTGGAAAACTGGTATATCATAGCATCCAGCACCAGCCTGGCATATTCATCGTTTTCTTCTTCAATGCGCCGCATTATCTCTTTGACATCGGAGGTACCCAGATGGCTGCTTAAGCCACTGTTTCTGACGATTATATCCTCAAGCTCCTCATGCGTATAGTCACCGCTAAATGCCAGATCCAGCAGCTTGGTCGCCGGTATTGTTCCGGCTCTAAGCGGTGTCATCGGGCCATCGCCGATAAGATTATCGTTGCTGTCGATCATCTGCCCTTCACGGTGAGCAGTGATAGAAACTCCTCCGCCCAAGTGACATACTACAAAATTACATTTGTTGTAATTCAAAGCCTTTTTCTTCTGATACCTTCTGGCAACTTCCTTCTGATTGAGGCAGTGCACATGGCTGTCGCGATACACTCCTTTGATTCCGGTCACTCTAGCGAGATCCTGGAATTCGTCGGTATCCGGCGGATTAACGATGTATGCATTTGCACCATACTTATTTGCAAGCTGTCTCGCAATCTGAGATGCGAGCTGAGCGGATGCTCTCACCGGATGCCGCCGTTTTCGCAATCATAGATAATCTTGTCCGTAATGCAATAAACACCGCCATTGGAAGACAGAAGCCCTCCACCACGGCCGACAAAAGCATCGACTTCACTGAGCTTAACGCCATTGCATTCACAACGATTTTCTACCAGCAGCCGTCTGTAGCTCAGCTGTTCCTGAATACTGCCAAATCTGGAGAGTTCGTCCTTATTATGGTATATATTTTCGATAAATACCTTTTCGCTATTGTGGTAGAATCCGAATTTTGTCGAAAGTCGATCCAGGATTTATCGCGACTATGTTGTATATCTTATCAGTCATATTCGTCCCTCCAAGGCATATGTTGTTGAGAATAGGGCTTGTCTATCACGGGCAACCGCGAATCTTGTTATGGCTCCAAAGCACATCAAGGCATATATTGCTGAGAACAGGGGCGCGAAGAACACGTCCTCACACCCCTGTACTTGCCGCTTATGCAATTTCCTTTGCTGCTTTGATTGAATCGATAAGCAGTGGAACTACCTTGAACAGATCTCCTGTAATTCCGTAGTCAGCAATCTCAAATATAGGTGCTGCTTCGTTCTTATTGATAGCTATGATACACTCTGAATCCTGCATTCCTGCTTTGTGCTGAATAGCTCCCGAAATTCCGAGAGCTATGTAAATCCTCGGATGTACAGTCTTTCCGGTCTGTCCCACCTGATGGTCTGCGCTTATCCAGTCGGCATCTACGCAAGCTCTGGAGGAGCCTACCACTCCGCCGAGAAGCTCTGCCAGCTCTGTTGCAAGAGCTATTCCGCCTTCTATATCCTTAGCGATTCCTCTTCCGACCGATACGATTACGTCTGCACCAATCAGGTCGACCATCTTCTTAGCCGCCTTAACGATATCGAGAACCTCTGTCTCAATGTCGCCAGCTGCTAACTCAAATGCAGGGTGCATGATTTCGACCTTTGCAGCTCCTGCTTCATCGTAAGGGCACTTCTGCATAACACCGGGTCTTACAGTCGCCATAGCCGGTCTAAATCTTGGGCGCACGATTGTAGCCATGAGGTGTCCGCCAAAATGCCGGACGAGTCATCTTGAGGTTGGTGTTAACATCGAACAACCTGGTATCAAACTTCATGTTGTCAACATCGAGCGATGAGCCTGTGCGCAGGAAATTGATATAACCATCAAGGTCTATATCAAGTGTGTGCAATCTGCACAGAGACCTGTATGAAGTCTGGCAGCGCATCTAGGAGCCAGGTCTCTACCGATATTGGAAGCCCCAAACAACATAACCTCCGGCTTAAATTCCTGCACCGCCTCGCTTATCACCTTAGTGTAACCATCTGTTGTGTAATTCTTAAGCAGCGGGCTGTTGTACACATACACACCGTCTGCTCCGTATCCGCCCAGCGCCTTAGCAAGGCCATCTACGTCATCTCCGAGGAGGATGCCACAGCTTGCAGCCAAGCTCATCAGCAAGCTTTCTGCCCTCGGAAACAAGTTCAAATGTTGTCGGCATCATTTTGCCCTGACGCTGTTCACAGAACACCCATACATCTTTGAAAGCGTCGATTTGCGAACTATCGTAAGCCATATGAATTCTCCTCTCTATATGATATGCTTGCCGGTCAAAATTGACACAGCTCGTCAGTAGTATTCTTATCAGAACCTTCCATCATCATGCCGCCACCCTTTACCGGAGGTGTAAACGACTTGTAGATGTTGGTTGGAGAACCCTTAAGTCCGATAGTAGTCTTATCGATCAGCGGATGGTTCTCAAGCGCTGCAAAGTCCATAATCTGAAGCGGCATATCCCAACACTTCTCTGTTCCGACTACGCTCATGTATCTAGGAGTATTCAGTTCCTTGATACAAGTAATCATGCAAGGAGTCGAAACCTTGACCAGCATATATCCGTCCTCCAGCATTCTCTTAATTATCAGTGAGCCTCCCTCTTTCTTGACTTCTCCGGCATAGGTTACCTGCGGCAGATGCAGCTTCTCGGCTATCTGAGGCCCAACCTGAGCTGTATCTCCATCTATAGCCTGACGGCCGGCGATGATGATATCATCAGTCTCAACACCATACGTATCAATAGCCGCAGCCAAGATCTGCGATGTGAGCATAGTGTCAGATCCTCCAAATTCACGAGCGGAAACGAGAACTGTCTCGTCTACTCCCATTGCCATCAGTTCTCTGAGCATTCCTTCAGCCGGCATAGGTCCCATAGTGAAAGCGACTACCTTGTATCCGAACTCTTCCTTGAGAGTCAGCGCCTGCTCTACAGCGTTGAGATCATCCGGGTTGATGATTGTCTGCATTGAAGCGCGGTTAAGTGTTCCATCCTCGTTTACTGCAACCTTGCCGGAGGTATCAGGAACCTGCTTAACTGTTACGAAAATTTTCATTTCTTCCTTCCTCCTCTATCTAAGCAAATTGTTAGCGATTACAACTTCCTGAATCTGGCTGGTTCCTTCAAATATGCTCATTATACGAGCATCTCTGTAAAAGTCTCTCAACTCTGTATTCCTTGATGTAGCCATATCCACCGTGAATCTGTACTGCCTTGTATGCACAGCGGTTTGCAGCCTCTGCAGCGAAGAACTTAGCGATAGAGCAAGTCATTCCGGCCTGTGGTGAATTCTGATCCTTGAGGCTTGCTGCGTGATATGTGAGCTGTCTTGCAGCCTCTACATCCGCCTGCATCTCTGCAATCATGAAGCTAACACCCTGAAGTCTGCAATTCTACGACCAAACTGTTTACGCTCCTTAGCGTATTTTACAGCCTCATCCAGGCACCCCTGAGGCTACTCCAACAGACATAGCTGCAACTCCGAGTCTGCCTCCATCCAGAGTCTTCATAGCGTACTGGAATCCCTTGTTGAGAGGTCCTATAAGATTTGCCTTAGGAACCCTTACATCCTCAAATACCACATCAGATGTCGGATATCCGTTAATTCCCATCTTTTTCTCAGGTGCTCCCAGCGAAACACCCTCTGCGTGCATGTCGACTATGAACATAGATATACCGCGGGAACCCTTCTGCGAGAGATCTGTCTTGGCATAGATGATAATCCAGTCTGCCATCGGTGCACCGGAGATAAAGCACTTACGTCCATTGATGATGAAATCTTCTCCATCAGGAATTGCTGTTGTGGTTGTACCACCGGCATCTGATCCGGCTCCCGGCTCTGTAAGTCCAAATACGAGGATTTTCTCTCCGCTTGCAACCTGCGGTAGATACTCTTTCTTCTGAGACTCACTTCCTGCGAGGAGCAGCGGGCCTCCACCGAGTGAGTTTGAAGTATTTGCGTAAATAGCCAGAACTGCATCCTGGCGTGCAAACTCTTCGTCCATGAGCACATAGGTCAAGCTATCCGATCCTGCGCCGCCGTACTCTTCCGGAATCTTAACTCCCATAAATCCGTAACGGGACATCTTCTTGTGCATATCCCAGTTGAACTCACCGGTCTCATCGAGCTCATCCTGAAGCTCCTTGGTGAATTCAGTCTCAGCAAACTCACGGAACAGTTTCTGCTGCAGCGCGTGCTTTCGATCCAAAATCATTTATTTACCTCCTTAGCATGGTATCTCGTGAGACGACTTTCCTTCAGTCATGATCTCATAAATACTGTCAACTCCACATGCAGCCATAGATGCAGCAGCCTCTTCTGTGAAGAAAGCCATGTGTGGTGTGTGATACACATTTACGAAAGAACGCAGATACTTGAGCTTGAAGTAAGGCATTCCCTCTGTCCTGATAATATCCTCGTTGTGAGGAACGTGAATGATTCCTGTCTCCCCGGGGAATGCATCACAGTACAATGCGCCAATCTTACCGTTTTCAACACCTTCGATAACAGCGTCTATATCCAACAGTTCTCCTCTTGCGTTGTTGATGAGTATTACGCCATCCTTCATCTTGTCGATTGCTTCCTTGTTGATCATACCTGTTGTAGCCGGCAGGAGCGGCATGTGAATTGTGATTACATCGCACTCCTTATAAATTGTGTCTACATCAACGTAGGTAGCGTATTCCTTCACCTCATCGTCCTGAATAACATCATAAGCTAAGATTTTACAGCCAAACCCGCTCAGAATCTTGACCACAGTCTTGCCTATCTTACCCGCACCGAGCACTCCGACTGTGAGAGAACGGAGCTCCCTTCCCATCTTGCCTTTAAGTGTAAAATCGTTGTCGTTAGTGTTGTACAGCGCCTTTTCTGATGACGCATACACATCAGTATAGCCATTACAGAGTACTCGGCAACTCCATTAGGAGCATAAGAGCCGTTACAAAGCTTAAATCCCAGCTTTCTGGCATACTCTACGTTCATGTGATTATAGCCAACGCAGCGGGATGCTAAAACCTTAACACCCATCTTATTGAGCTCGTCGAGTACTTCGTTTGAATATGTACTCTGACCCAGAGTTGTAATACCGTAGCTTCCCTCTGCCAGGTTTACCGTTGTCTCATCCAAATTAGCTCTTGTAATAACTACATCGATGCCATATTTGTCACACAAGCCTCTGATGACAGGCTCTTCGTCCGGTCTAACTTCATATGCAGTAATTTTCATGTCAATTCTCCTCGTATAATATGTTTTACCGACACATTTTCTTATAAAACATGTCATATAACAGCTTGTTCCACTTTGCATATAAACCGTTGCAATCTCTAAAACGACCCAATTCACCCCTTATTTTTGATTAGTCCTGTAGAGCGGGATCCATATCGATTGCGGCACCGCTTTCAAGCATTGCGGAAATATCCTCTGTCGAATACCCGAGTTCGCCGAGGATATTCTTTGTCTGCTCTCCGAGATAAGGTCCTCTCTCGTATGGCGGAAGTCCCATCCGATCAAATAGAACCGGCGGTCTTACAAGGGTGCGTTTATTGCCGTTGCTATAAGCCATCTCGTAGAAGCAGTCAGACGCCCAAGCCTGCCTGTCTTCCAGCAAGCTGTCCCAGCCCTGAGCGACTGCATATGGTAAATCATTAGCATCCAAAATCCGACACCAATCATCGCAATTCTTGGTCTTAAACTCCGCTGTAATCCATGCTGAAAATTCCTCGCGGTTAGGGATAAGGTTCTTCTGTGGATAGAATCTCGCGTCATCTGCCAGTTCCGGATGCCCCATTGCATTCATAAGTATTGGATAATGCCTGTCGTACTGAGGCATAGCGATCTGCAGCCATCTGCCGTCAGCAGTCTCGTAGCAGAGGACCAGCGGATTACCAAGCTTCCATCTCTCCATCGGATACTGTGTGCTGTCAGCACCATACTGACCAGCCTGAAGCATCAATGAAATATCCCAAATAGCACTGTGGAACAGCGATACCACTATGGTCGCCTCGCCGGTCATCTTTGGCCTTGAACAGCGCCGCGAGAACTCCCGGCTGCGAGGTTCATAGCGACCTGATGATCACCGAAGCCTTGAACTGTCAGCATCGGCAAGCTATTCTTGTCACGAAGCGGACCCAGGATACCGCCCCTGGCGTAGAAAGGCTGTAAAATCGAAGCCCGGCAGATCCTTGTCCGGTCGCTTCCCATATCCGGATACATATCCATAAACCAGGCTAGGATACTCCTCATGAAGAGTCTCCCAGTCCAACCCTGCTCTCTTGAGCGGTGACTGACGCCAGTTGCAGATAAATACATCTGCGGTTGCCAGCAGCTTCTCAAGCGCTTCTCTCCCCTCTTCAGACTTAGTGTTAAGTGCAATGCAGGTCTTTCCGGCATTCTCAAGGTCGTAAGATGTGTTTTCCTTCTGATCGAGAGGACGACCCTCGTTTACTGCAGTGTAGCGAAGCGGATCGCCCTTAGGCGGTTCGACCTGATAACCTCTGCACCGAGGTCAGCCAGGAATCTGGCTGTGCAAGTGCTGCAATAAAAGGTAGCCATCTCAACGACTCTGATTCCTTCAAGTGGTCTATTGCCCATTATTATCCTCCTTGAAATTTATCTAAGCATTAAAAACGTTTTAGAACAATAACATATCGCGGAACGTCTCAAGGTTAGTCTTAACCTGTTCAAACTGATTCATCTGTCTATCGACTTCTACTAGAGCCAGTGGCAAATCAGCCTTCTCGCACGCTTCCTTTATACATACGAAGTCGAACTCCTCCGGATCACAGAACTTTGTCATTACTACTACCACTCCTTTAGCGCCTCTATTCTTCGCAACATCTACAATCCACTGAACTCTCGGTTTCTCTACGTTGTAGAGAACAGAACAGTTATCTGTATTTGCAAATTTCTCGGCTAGCGCCTGCAGCGCATCAGCTCCAAAAAGGAACATCTGTCCTGTACTGTCTGGATTGTGCACAGACATCATCTGCAACTATGTGCATTCCGAACTCGTCAAAGGTTTCGCTCAGACCATCCATGTCTGTGAGTATTCCGGAAATTACGATCGGGAAGTTGCCTACGCTTTCGTCGGCGGCCTCGAGCTCGGTAATTAGTTTATTTACGAGAGCCGTGTGCTCCTCTACGAGCATATAGTTAGCACTTGCAAATATGTCGCTGCGCTCCTGAACCGTAATCTCGGCGTGTTTAGCGAGCAGAGCATCGATTTTACGCATCGCTGCATTATGCTCGTTGTACAGTCGGTTGGATTCAGCAAGCTTATCCGGCGAAAAATTCAGCTCCGTGCACTCCTCGAGCTCCTTGATTACTCGCTCGTATCCGGCCCTTGTGACGCGATTCCAAATGCAGGCTTCCTGTTCTGTGGATATGTCATAGGTATGAACTTTATATCAGGAACTGCATACTCAGTTTTTCACCCATGGTCTTGAGAGTGTCACACAGCGACGGAATTATAATCGCGCTCGCGCCCTCAAACTTACCGGTGATGCCCAGCTCCAAGATAGACTGAACTATTGAACACATGAACGCTGGAAATACTCCTTTGCTCTGTCGAGTTCCATATCTGCACTCCCATGTTCCCATTGGCATAGCCCCATTGAATGAACTATCTCATCAGGCGTGTAATACGGAACGGTGAGAACAATCTTTTTGCCCTCTCCCAGATACCTGTCCATCTGCTTGCGAGGAGAAGCTGCTATCTCATGAAAATCCTTGATTGTATTGTATGTCATAGCTATCTGTCTCCTTTCTCAGATTTGTTGGATTCCATAATCTCCATCAGCCCTTTGAACTCGTATCGTACTGTGCTTCTGAAAAGTTTCTGGGGTCGGCCTGATCTCCGTCAAAGCTTGCAACCGGTATATCGCACGCTTCTCCGATCTCGCCTGCTCATTTCATACATAAATCCGCTCCACAGCTTGCATGAACGGTTGGTATGTACCAACAAGCCTTCAACGTGATTGTCCTTGCAGAGCTTGATTCTCTTATCTCTGGACTTCTCCAGATTGATGGCGTTAGGAACACTGCAATATGCCTTAATCATCTCTTCAAACGAATGGTAATCAAATCCAAACGCATCGGCGTATATCGTCGTAACCATGTTGATACCGCGATCCTTAAGTCCATGCGATGTTGCTCTCAGATAAGGCCAGCAAGCTATCCCTTCAAACATAATTCTGTATTTTTCCTCAGCTCTGAATGTGCTGGTACCATTAAGATGATTTTCCTGCATTCCCTGAGGAGAGTTTCCATGGCCTCTCCGGCCTCTTCCTTGCCTCTAGCTGTAACCATTACAGCCATGTGGTTAAGCAGGTCGAATCCGTTAAACGGAGAAGGCACATACTTTGCCTGTGCCGTAGCTTCGAGCCATGCTCTGCTGGCTCTGCAGCTAAATCCTGTAACCTTTTCGAACTTTGCATCATCCCATTTCAGGCCAAATAGCTTTTCAAGCTGATGAACTGCATCCCAGAACTGCGCAGACACATAGGCTACTTCAGCATCGGAAACCTCATAGTCCGGATTGAAAGGAATATCTAGAATAATCATTGGGATGTTGAGATCTCTGGCGAGATTCTCGTACCACTTAATCATGCAGTTGCAGATATTGTTGCAGCACAGCAGCACATCCGGCATTGCAACATCCTGCTCCGGACATTCCTTGAGCTTGGCGTACGCAAGACTTACTCTCGCATATGCACAAATGTCATTAGAATACCCCTCTGCTTCCGCGACATTGCACATTCTTTTCTCCTGCACCTCTGGCGGCAATTCCCGCAGCTTGATTCTCAGGGTATGCAGTCGCAATTCCCAGTGTTTCAGGAATCTCAACAGGGAAGTTACTGGATACCCAAGCGACAGGAACACCTCGTTTCTTTGCTCTCAATTGCGCCGGCAAACGCATCACCGGCAATCTTTTCCTAGCTTAAATTTAGCTGAATTAGGATCAATTGGCTTCCTAGGCTTTTTGATTTCCTCTGCCATAACCTATTACCTCCTTTTCCATTTTGTTAATCATTTAGAAATATTTAGTCTGAATCTATCTGTGTATTAAAATACGCATTTTGTTAATTCATTAACATCTTTCCTAAAGAAATTTTTGCTCCCTTGAAGATGTGAATTTTTCACCCTAGTTGTCATAGCCCGCGCTTCTGTATGCATAAATCGCCGCCCCAATAGCTCCGGAAATATTGTGCAAGCGGGTCGTACTTTATGTCTGTTTCAATTGCTTTGCTCATAGCTCTCGAACTGCGCCGTTTCGCGCCACGCCGCCAGACATACACACAGGCTCTTTGAAGCCCGCACGCCTGACTAATGAGCTTACACGCGTCGCAACGCTGTTACAAATCCCGGCGATAACATTTTTCTCTGCTCTCTCCGTTTGCCAACTGGCTGATAACCTCTGATTCACGAGAAACCGTACATGTACTCGAAATAGTGGCCGGCTTCTCAGCCTTCGCAGCTAATACCTCCAATTCTGAAATATCTGCTCGTAAAATATTAGCCATCACATCCAGAAACCTACCTGTACCGGCCGCACACTTGTCATTCATCACAAAATTCGTCATCTTGCCTGACTCCACTCATGCATATAACCTTGGCATCCTGACCGCCGATATCTATCACAGTACGGACGTCCGAAATACGAATCTGCTCCCAAGCGCATGACATGTCAGTTCACTGACTTCAAGATCGCAGCCCTTATATTTATTGCGTCCATAACCGGTAACTGCGGTATTAGTTATATCAGCTTCAGACAGACACGAACCGGTCATCAACTCCTGCTTGACATCCTCCGGTCCTGAAGTGCCAAGTCCGCCTACACACAGAGCCTTTGCCATTAATTTGGTTCCGTCTTCCAGGATTACACACTTGGATGTGGTAGAGCCTATGTCGAGTCCAAGAGTATACATCTGCCGGTCTCCTTCCCATGTACATATTCTCGTACAAACTCATTATAGCGCTCGTTATTTTATAGTCAACAGAGTTTGTTAAAAATTATTATAGCAGTTTTTCAAATATGGTATTAAGAATTTTTAAAAACAGTGATTCTGCTATCCTATTTTCGTTGAAATTTCAACATTTGCGCAGATAAAAGGAGAGCATAGCCTCTCCCCGAACTGTAGACCTTTATCTGTCTTGCTATAAACCATCATAAGAGCACCGACATGCACCGTCACATCATCAAGACGGCAACTATCAGATACTTGTAAATCTATCCAATGAATCTAATCAACCTTAATCTTATCCCAAAGCTTGGACATTCTTTCGATACTCTTGACGTCTGTGCCGTTCTTCTTGAGCTGCTTCATATACATCTCCTTAGGCATTCCCATTTTTTTATACGCAGACAGGTACTTCTTGGAGTAGTTGTTCATATATAAGAAGAAGCCTCCCATATACGCCGCACCTGCTACCGCGAGAACTGCCGAAGCGACCCAAGTCCAAAAGAAGCCGCATACAAAGATTAGTACAATCCATACGATTCCGAGTATTCTGTTAATCTTAGTCAGCTTGTCGATATCAATCGACTTAGGAAGCTGGATATTCTGATCCTTCATCTGCTTCTTATATAGATTCTGTTGATAGCCCTTTGACTGTCTAATATATTGTGGTGGTCTCTGCTTACCTTTGCTCATCTTATCGTTCCTTTTCTAATTAATCTGGTTAAACATTCTAACATAGATTATTCACTTTTTTTCAAGTGATTTGAACATCTGCTGCATCGTTGGGTTGTTCTTTGTAAGCTTCTTGATAGTCAAATCCTCTGCCTTGTTGTTAGCTAGACGAAGATTATTCTCCGACGAGGTCAGTGCCTTCTTAATTTTTCGAGGTGATCGATTGATTTATCGATTTCAGCAATAGCCTCCTGAAATCGCCTGGATGCTATATCGTAGTTTCTTGCGAATGCGTTTTTGAAGTTCTCCATATCCTCCTCGAAATGAGTGATATCGATATTCTGAGCCTTCATCGTTTCCAGTTCCTGCCTGTACTTAAGAGCGTTATGGCCCATATTGCGCAGAAGCGAAATCATCGGAATGAAGAACTGAGGTCTGATAACGTACATCTTGTCATATCTATGAGATACGTCAACAATTCCCTGATTATAGAACTCGTTATCAGCTTCCAGAAGCGACACCAAAAACCGCATACTGCAGTTCTTTTCTCTTCTATCCTTATCAAGCTCCTTAAAAAATCTTCGTTCTTGTGCTTTGTTGCAGTCGTGTCCATCTCATTCTTCATCTCAAACATTATTGACACGACCTCAACCCCATTGCTGTCTGATTCGCGGAATATATAATCTCCCTTGCTACCGGTTCTGGCATCATTGTCCTTCTCAAAATACGCATTTTGAAAGGCCGTGGATCTCAGCTTGTTGAATTCTATCTCACAATGCTGTTCCAGCGTCTCTCCCACCATTTTGGTCGATTGACGTGCCTTGAGGTCCTTATAGTAATCTATCTGCTCGTCCTTCATCTTGAGCTTGGCTTCATATTCATCGCGAAGCACCTGAAAGATTGAGCTCCGCCTCCTTCTCACTTACCTTGAAATCGCCGGATAGCTTTTTGAAGCTCCTCCCGCTGCTGATTAAGTTCCTCATCCTTAAACGCAGCGAGTTTTCTGTATTCAGCCTCCTTGGTGTCAGCAAGCTTTCGATATTCATTTACTTTCGCTTGAACGGCTTCATTTACAGCCAATGCCTTATCTTTATCATTTGCAGCTATGGTGGCACGCAGTCTAACGATTTCCTGTTCCTACCGGCCAGCGCATCATGAAGCCGATTAGCTGTCTCTGCCTTCGCCAGATTGACTGCAGCTGTCTTGTCGCTCTCATACTGCTCTTCGGCACGTTTTATCTCATTGTTAAATTCCTTGTCTCTGACCTGTTTGACAATTGCCGCGTACCCAGCCTCATCTATCCGGAACACTTCGCCGCACTTAGGGCACTTAATCTGCTGCATGACAATCCTCCTCAGAAATTCTATTTATCGTCCGAAATTACCTCGACATCCACATCGACCGCATCCTTTGTGAAGTCATCTTCGAGGTCGCCTGCACTGGCTCTCCTGTCATAGGAAGATCTGTTATCACCACTATCACCACTGCGATAACGACGAGCATTCCCGGCTTCACCTGATTTATCTCTCCACCATCTAGCTACAGCTTGAAAATAACACGAGAAGACCTACAACAATCCAGAATAATGGATTAAGCAGAATAGCTATCACCACCGATGCAAGCAACAAAAATATGAATATTCCTATCACGCAGCCAAGGCCGCCTCCATCACGATAATACATTTCGTCCTCCTAATTATATAAACACCTATATATACTAAGTTGTTTCTGTTTTCCTAATCGATTACAACGTATTATAGCACAGGGTATTTGAATATTTGGTGACGCTATATTAAATAAGAATTAATATTGTCGAATTATCGCATTAAAAGGGGCCAAGCCCCGCTTAATATCGTAATAGTAGCTGCACCGGGGAAGAGATCTCAGCCGAAGTATCTCTCAAGGAGACCCTTTGAACGCCTTTTCCGTGTCTAGCCTCGTCCCTTGCCATCTCGTGAACTGTGTCGTGGATAGCATCAAGGTTAGCTGCCTTAGCTCTCTTGCAAGGTCGAACTTACCGGCCGTTGCACCGTTCTCAGCATCAACTCTCATCTGAAGGTTCTTCTTGGTGCTGTCTGTGATAACATCTCCGAGAAGCTCTGCAAACTTGGAAGCGTGCTCTGCCTCTTCCCAAGCTGCCTTCTCATAATATAGACCAACCTCCGGATATCCCTCTCTGTGAGCAACTCTTGCCATAGCCAGTACATACCTACCTCGCTGCACTCTCCCTCAAAGTTAGCTTTTAGATCAGCTATAATATCTTCGTCAGCACCCTGAGCAACACCTACAACATGCTCAGCTGCCCATTCCATCTCGCCTTCCTGTTTAGTGAACTTCTCTGCAGGAACTCCACATACCAGGGCACTTCTCCGGTGCCTGATCTCCCTCATGAACATAACCACATACCTGACATACAAACTTAGCCATTTCATACTCCTTCCTCAGCTGTGCTGAAATAAAATTATAAAGTCGTCTTGTTAATCATCTATGCACGCTTGTTAGACATGCACTCGGGCAGATGCCATGAAATTGACTTCACACCCTCTATCGTCCCGACAAAATTCTTCCGGCCGATCTCAACGATCCGATTATTATCCGCATCAAGGTCTAAGACTGCGCCACATCTGTTACAGAAGAAATGCGCATGAGGCTGACATTATAATCATACCTTGTAGCTCCATCCGTAATGATTGCAGAAACCTCTCCCATATCTTCGAGCTGCTTGAGATTCCTATATACAGTCGCAATACTAAGATTAGGCATGCTGCTCTTAAGCTCTGTATACAGAGTTTCAGCGGTCGGGTGGTCTTTCCTGTCAGATAATTGGTTCTTGATCGCTTCACGCTGTTTGCATACTGTAATCATTAGTTAATAATTAGTCTCCTTTAATTTTAATAATCATTATCGTTATCATTATTATACTCGTATAAAATATCTTGTCAACAATTAAATTGAAAAATTAAAGTTAATCAATTAATCTGTCTTCTATATTGATATTATCAGCGTGTTATGCTACTCTAACTATAGTGAAGGAGGCGTATTCCATGAAAATTCAGAAGTCTTCAGAAGATTATTTAGAGACAATGCTGATGCTGAGTGAGCAGAGAGGTTATGTCAAGTCTATCGATATCGCAAGACACCTCGACGTAACTAAGCCCAGCGTTTCGTATGCTACTAAAGATTAAGAAAAACGGTTACATAACTATGGATGATGACGGGCTGATTCATCTAACCGAATCCGGCCTTGCAATCGCAACAAAGATTTACGACAGGCACAAGATGCTCTCGCGTTTCTTGCTTCTGCTCGGTATTGACAAGGATACTGCGGACGAAGACGCTTGTAAGATTGAGCATGACATAAGTCAGGCTACTTACGAAGCAATATGCAATCACGTTAACAACTTCCTTGCCGAGTGCCCGGCTATGAATCATGACCATGAACCGACAGCATAGTCTCTGCAGTTATCCGCTGCAGATTATGTAAGCGCTTTTACCACCCTCGCGGGTGGTATTTTTTGCTTTAATATTTTTACACAGCAGATTTCACATTTGTAATTTGCCACACCCTAACAGCAATACTTTATGTGTGTCCATACAATCTCAACCTTCAAAGTGTTTAAAATTATTTATATTCTTTAAATAAGGTTTACTTGCTAAAATATATGGCAAAATTTCCTTGTGATACTTCGTCACTTCTGCCATACGTTAGTGTGTTTTCTTCATTGTTTTAACCCATTATTTTAGCAATCTCGTCAGCGGAATATGAGCCAAAATATGAAGCGTACGTTATTGCTTTCACACCTTATCAAGGAGGTTAACCAATGACAGAAATTGAAAGAAAAGCACAAATATCCGATAGCCTTTTGGATTTGTGGATGTACGGAGGTCTTTGAACGCCTCTCCTTCTATTTAGGTCGTTCTCTAATTCTGGTATTTGTTTCGACGGCAGTTGCATCCGGCGGACTCGGCCTCGCTGATACAACCGCAGACAAGATGCAGGCAGACATTACGGCATATTCATATCTAGCAGGTTTCATCGGCGCATTTATAACAGATAGATTTGTCGGCGCGAGATATACTACACCTGTAGGAGCACTCATCATTTCATTTGGCTACTTTTGCCGGCTCTATGGCGCACGACGCCAAGCTTGTGTACGTCATGATATTCTGCGTAGCGTTTGGCCTCGGGTTATTTAAAAACCGGACCTCTGATCGGAAGGTAGTAAAAGCCTGAGCAGCTAACTCCGCATACTCAATTCGCTATTCCCTTGTAAATATCGGAGCATTCTTCGGACCTCTGCTTGCCGGGATCCTATATCAGTACACCTTCAAGACCGGTGATTTGCTGGGATTCAGACCTTGTCTCAGACTGGCCGGTGTATCCATGCTTTTGGGATTCATATGGTTTATGGCAGGAATGATTCTAAAGGGAGAAGATCACGGCAAGAAGTATCTCAAGCTGCTCAAGACAGAAGAAGAGCTTAAAGAGAGGCTGCAGAGAAAGCAGAAGCAAAGCATCAAAAGCTCACCACGCTTGAAAAAGCGTATTTCGGCGATTGTACTGGTATCAACGTTTCAGATCATATTCTGGCTCTTCTGGTACCTGGCATACCTGCCAATTTACTATCACTGGGCTGAGAACATGAACTGGAAGGTGGGCAGCTTCACTGTTCCTACCACTTGGTTTGATTCTCTCAATGCGTTACTCTGTGTTATCTCAGGACCTCTGACGGCGTTGCTGTGGCAGAGGCTCGAACGACGTCCTCAGGGTGACATGAGTATTTTCAAGAAGCTTGGTATCGGACTTGGGTTCCTGGGTATAGGATATATCTACTTTGCAGCTATCGACATAGTGCGCGGAGACAGCAAGCCTCACTGTGCTGCTTCTGATCATATTCTTCGTATTCCTGACGCTGGGCGAAATGTTCTTCTCGCCGCTTGGAAGCGCGTTTATCGGTCAGTACTCACCTAGCCGCCTGCTCGCAGTAATGTCAGCTGTGTGGGGACTCGGCATATTCGCTGCTGCCAAGCTGTACGGCAATGTGTACGCTTTTGCATTTAGCGGTAGATTCGCATTTCCAAAGGCGTGCATCACAATCGCAGCTGTCGCCTTTGCAAGCACCATCATCCTTTTCGCAATCAATGGCAAGCTGATGTCACTCGTCAAGAACAAGGATGAAAATTAGACTATTATTCCAGGATATATGATTTGTTACTATACGTTTACATTAGCATATGGCAGGGGCTCCGCATATCAACGGAGCCTTTTTTTCTTCCGGAAAAGAGTTAATCTATCCGTCTTTTATTATAATTTACGTGGTATCCCACGCCATTTCATTTTACCAACACATTTTGTACTATAGCTCACTCTTCGTTTAGTCATATCGTATGAACACCGTATAGAAAAGCCCAAGCTCGATTGAACTTAGGCTTTATCTGCACAGGTGTCGATTTTACTGATCTCATGATATGTCAATTAAATCTCTCTTGTGTATTTAGCAAGGTATTCTTTCTCGTCCTCTTCCAGGTATGGCGCGATGACCTCGTATACATGCTTGTGGTAATCGTTGAGCTGCTTACGCTCTTCTGCTGTCATGTATTCCGGATCGATAGCATCCAGGTCGAATGGAACTAGTGTGATTGGCTCAAATTTGAGGAATTTGCCGTACTCATTTACTTCATCCAGTACGCAGAGAAGTTCGTTCTCCAGACGTATTCCGTGCGAATCAGTGATGTAGATACCGGGCTCATCTGTGATGACCATGCCTTCATCGATTACGCACTGGTTACCCTTTCTGTATACCCAACGGAAGCTTGCAGGACCTTCGTGGATGTTTAGCAGATATCCTACCCATGACCGGTTCCGTGATTGAAGTTGAGATGACGATCCCAGAAAGGCTTTCTTGCGTAAGCATCGAGGATTACGCCGTTGCAGCCGTAGAGAAACCTGGCATTTGCCAGCGACAGGTTACTGATAGCAACTAGAGTAAAGTCCTTCTTCATCTGATCTGTAACCTCCCCAGTACATATGTCCTGGTGATGTCAGTCGACCCCTCGTAGAAGCCGGCACCGGTATCTGTGAGGTGCATTCCTCTAGCAGCACCGGAATATCCGACTCCTGAGTTGGCGCATAGTGTACAATTGCAGCATGAGCACCATATGAAGAAATAGGCTCAAAGCTTGGACGAATAAAGTTGCCCATCTCCTTGCGGAACTCGTCAAGCTTTGTCGGAAAACGCTGATTTCGGTATCTCAATCTTACCCACATTTTCCTTGAGCCACTTTCATGAAGCGCAGATGCGCAATGCTATCCTTGATCTGGGCCTTTCGGATGTTCTCGAGCTCAACAGGATTCTTGACGTTCTTGAATATCATCTCAGGATTCATCACATCAATCTTCTTAACTGAATCAGGAATGTTGCAGAACATTGCATAATTAACTCAAAAGCATCCAGCATCAGCTTAGCATCTGCAGGAATATGCTTGATGTCCTCATAAATATCGTTATATGGATGCAGCACTACTCCGTTAGCCGTGAGGTGTGCCTTAATCTCGTCGCTCAGCTTACGTTCGTCTATGTACAGGTGATATGCCTTGTCGTCCATCAGAGCATAGGACAGAATGAGCGGAAGAAATCAATATCATCTCCACGGATATTAAGAGTCCAGCAGATGTCATCAATCGTAGTTACTACGTGCATATCAGCTTCTGCAGCTGCCATCTTTTCACGGATATCGGAAAGCTTATCAGCCACGGTCTTACCTGCGTATTTAACGTCAAGCTCAAATGCAGGCTTCTCGGATAACGGTGGCCTGTCAGTCCAAATCTCATCAATAAGTCAAGGCTGTACTCGATGCAGCCGCCGTGTTTAAGACTATACCTTCATAAAGAGAACCTTCGTCCATCGATACAACTCTGCCGTCAAAGCCGAGCTTATCTCCCTTAACGAGCTTGCTGTCCAGGAATGCATCCAGGTAGGAACTCAGGTTCTCCCATCTTCATCAGCTCAACGGTTGTTCCTCCAGCTGCGCACCCGCCTGCAGGAAGTATCTGCCGTCTACCCACAGCCATGCTCCGTCCAGACCGATTACTGCGGTTCCGGCAGATCCGGAGAATCCTGTAATAAACTTTCTAGCCTTAAAATGCTCACCGACATACTCACTCTGGTGGAAATCAGCAGTTGGAACTACATAGTAATTGATTCCGTTCTCCTGCATCTTGGCGCGAAGTGCAGCAAGCCTCTCTGAATTACATTCATTTAAAGTCTCCTTTCAAATATAAGTAATATATAAATAATGGTTATAAACGTCTACACTTGATTATATCATCAGAGAGCTTCAGTTAAAAATATTCTAATTTATACAGCTCTCATTTGACCGGCCGTTCCGGGTCTCTAACACCTATCTGCCGATATAGCATCCTGAGACCTTAAGACAATCCGATGATAGTACCGTCTGACTTGATATCCATGCCGTTAGCAGCAGGCACCCAGGGAAGTCCCGGCATAGTCATAATTGAACCTGTCAGAGCCACGATAAAGCCCGCTCCGGCGGATACTCGGAGCTCTCTAACTGTGATCCTGAATCCGGTGGGAGCACCCAGCAGCTTGGCATCGTCAGAAAAGGAATACTGAGTCTTGGCAACACAGATTGGGAACTTGTCGTATCCAAGCTTGTTAAGCTCATTAATCTGCTTCTGAGCTGCTGCTGTAAAGTCGACGCCATCAGCTCTGTAGATTTCCTTGGCGATTTTTCCATCTTCTCCTCAATAGTCATGTCGAGGTCATATAGAGGCTTAAAATCTGCTGTTCCTTCCTCGCAAATCCTAATGACTTCCTCGGCAAGCTCCATACCGCCGGCAGAGCCCTTTGCGAACACCTCTGAAAGGACCACTTTCACGCCGTATTCCTCGCAGATCTTATCCAGCAGCTCCAACTCAGCCTCGGTGTCTGTAGGAAATCTGTTGATGGCTACCACCGATGGTACACCAAATTTTACGACATTTTCTATATGTCTGATCAGGTTAGATGAACCGGCCTTGAGAGCCTCCTGATTTTCCTCCGAGAGATTATCCTAGACACTCCGCCATTCATTTTAAGTGCACGAACTGTAGCCACTATTACGACACAATCCGGTTTTAAGCCGGCATATCTGCACTTTATGTCAAAGAATTTTTCAGCACCAAGGTCCGCCCCAAAGCCTGCCTCAGTTATTACGTAGTCACCCAGCTTGAGCGCTGTCTGCGTCGCAACTACGGAGTTGCAGCCATGAGCTATGTTAGCAAACGGCCCGCCATGGATGAATGCCGGTGTGTTGTCGAGCGTCTGCACCAGATTAGGCTTGATCGCATCCTCGAGCAGCAGAGCCATTGCTCCGGTTGCCTCAGATCACCGGCAGTTACGGCCTCGCCATCGTAGTTATAGGCAACTACCATCTTGGACAGTCTCTCCTGAGATCCTCCCAGGTCAGTTGCAAGGCATAGGATCGCCATAATTTCAGAAGCAACTGTAATATCAAATCCGTCCTCACGAGTCACGCCATCAGCCTTGCCGCCAAGACCGATTACGATGTTACGAAGTGCACGGTCATTCATATCTACAACGCGCTTCCATACAATCTTCTTAGTTACGATTCCAAGCTTGTTACCCTGATGAATATGGTTATCAAGCAGTGCTGCCAGCAGATTGTGAGCTGAGGTTATAGCGTGAAAATCACCTGTGAAATGAAGGTTGATATCGTCCATTGGAACTACCTGTGAGTAACCGCCGCCTGCAGCGCCGCCCTTGATACCGAAGCAAGGACCTGGTGACGGTTCACGAAGAGTCGTGATTGTCTTCTTGCCCAGCTTGCTGAGTGCCATCGATAATCCAACATTAGTTGTCGTTTTTACCTTCTCCGGCAGGGGTTGGGTTAATAGCGGTAACGAGCACAAGCTTGCCGTTCTCTCTATTCATATTCTCCTTTATGTAGGAGTAAGATAGCTTAGCCTTGTATTTTCCATATTGCTCCAGCTCATCGCCCGGTATATCGAGAGCTTTAGCAACTTCAGTGATTGGAAGCATATGCGCTTCCTGAGCAATTTGAACATCTGTCTTCATGATATCCTCCACAAAAACTATGTACCATAAGCATACAACATCATTATACGCATGTACGTATAAAGCAAACAATATGTACATGCATCATAAAAATAATTTAATAAATTCAACTTATTTAAATATTTTTATTTATTACATGCGTTCCCCTGCTGCAGCCTGCTTGTTATATTTAGGTACTCAAAAAGAGCGAGCAGACAAGGTCACTCGCCCATTTCATCAATAAGTTTATTGCTGCGATGCTGAGCGGTTAACCGAGTATCTGCAAGCAAATAATATTTTTTTCAACAACACCTTATTACTATAACATATGTTAGCTAGAGCTGCTCTGATTCACTGCTCAGATTAGTCTTTATCTGAGCTTGAGCTCAGTGTAAGGCTCTCTGCCTCTTCATCTCTGATCTCTCGCAGGTAGTTGTACAATGTCGCCTGTGATATAGATAGGGTTTCGCAGATAAAAGGAACAGCTTCCTTCACTGAGAAGACCCCTTGAAACTTGAACTTGCGCAGGAGCATCAGCTTGCCTTCCTTAGTGTTGATATAGCCCGGATCAAGCTGTTTGACCGATTTGATTATCGCATCCTTCATTATATTTTGGATATAGTCCTCGTCGTTGAGGGAATAAGATGTATCATTCACTGCTGTCTCATCTACATCGCGAATCTTAATTGACTCACTGAGGGTAGCTCATTATCTCCTGAATCCTGGATGGATCCTGATTGATGCAAATCATAGCTGCCGGGTTGTTATCCTCATCCATGAACATAAAGTGCGAGGCACGAAGCTTCTTGCCCTGTGCCGACTTGCTGGCATATCCGATAAGGTGTCCTTCTCCATCAGCCAAATTGCTGATAACATCATATACAGTGGGATTAATCCTATAATTCCTCTCTCTTCCCTGTAATCTTGCTGTTATGCATGAATACGATTTCTCGCTTCGTTAAATCGTGCAGCACGACCTCCGTGTCATCTCCTAACACCTTAGCAATTCCACTGGCAACCTGTGCCAGTATATCCAAACGTTCTTCCTGAGTCATAGCTTACCTTCACTCCTATTTCTGCGTGAGCTCAATTCCTTCATGTCGTTCAGTGACCTTAGGTTCGTATTCTCGTCATTGAACCACGTCGAAAAACCATTGCCGTTCACCTCACTCACGTTGCTGATTGTAATAAATGCCGTATTGTCAATTGCCAGGGCGGCCTGCTTAACCCTGTTGAGATTTCTGTTGCTGACAACACAGAACACCAAATCCTGTGGTGCCTGCATGTATCCGCCTGTGGCATGCATAACTGTCGTGCCGTAGCCGAGCTGCAGCAACTTCTCGTTAATCTTCTCTATATCCTTGCTGAATATCATCAGCTGTACTCCACCCTGCCCCATGACGATGATTTTTGTTCATGACAATGCTGTATATAAGTGCATAGAGTATTCCGAGTATGATTCCGTTAGTCTTGGTTACAGGAATCTGAATCAGAAATATGCCTACGTCGATAGCATACATAACGGGAGCAATTTTCACTCCGAGCTTCTTATTCAAAAATAATCGGAGGTACATCAATCCCCCCCGTAGAACCGCCAACTCTGAGAATCAGACCCAGTCCAACTCCGTCGATTATCCCGGCACAGACAGATGCGAGCAGCGGATCATTTACAAGATGATGAAGCATCGTCGCCTTCTGGAAAAATTCCCAGAAATATAGGGAAAGAAATAGTTCCTATTACAATCGAAGCTGCAAATTTTTGCCAAGTATCCATGATCCGAGGATAAACAGGATAACGTTTATAACCAGAACGGTTCCCGACACGCTGAGTCCAAAATAATGATTGGTCATACGTCCGACTCCTGTAAGTCCTGATACAACCATATCGTATGGAAGCGCAAAACAAGCAATTGCAAAAGCGCTAAGCGCATTACCAAGGATCATCTGGATAACTTCAAAACCCAGCTTAGATGTCGCTTTCATAATACACCTCCCCGAGCGCATAAGCACCCATCCATCATTTCTATGCTAGTCAAAAACACAGTTACACTCTAAGTAAATTCGTGTGCAAAATGTACGAAAAATAAACCGCACACAATAAAATAATATACCATCAGAACCCCTGAAATTGTCAACAAATCAACGTGTTTTTGTTTTCATTTTTGATTGAAACAATTGACTTATTGTCAACTTTATGCTTATCCTGTATGTCCTATTTTTAGTCTCTTGATTATTGGAACGTCGTGTCTTTTATGATAGTATGAAGCATATATTTGATAATTATATTCGGTTTCACAAGGAGGATCATCCATGAAAGCACATGAAAGATTGCTAAAATACGTTTCGTACCGCACTCTAGCGACGAGAACAGCGATACATCTCCTTCCAGCCGGTGCCAGTTTGAACTTGCGCACGAGTTGGTTAACGAGCTAAAGGCTCTGGGAGTCGCTGACGCTGAATGCGACGAATATTGCTATGTATACGGGCATATTCCGGCAACTCCGGGCAAGGAAAATGCGACTGCTATCGGATTTTGCGCACACATGGATACAGTAAGTGATTACTGCGACCACGATGCTAATCCACAGATTGTAGAGAATTACGATGGTGAAGCTCTCCCGTTAGGAGACAGCGGTCTTGTTCTTGACCCGGACGTATTCCCACATCTCAAAGAGCTTAAGGGGCGTACTCTCATCACTACAGACGGCACCACGGTACTCGGGGCAGATGACAAGGCCGGGAATTGCTGAGATCATGACCGTAGTCGAGCACATCAACGAATTTGAGCACGGACCAATTTCAATCGCCTTTACACCGGATGAGGAGATAGGAAGAGGAACTGCGCACTTCGATGTTGCGAGATTTGACGCAAAATACGGATATACACTGGATGGTTCTACTGAAGGCGAAGTTCAATATGAGACTTTTAATGCTGCAACGGCTAAGGTGTATTTCAAGGGAGAAAATGTCCATCCCGGTTCAGCCAAGGATGTGATGATTAACGCAGCGCTGATTGCCATGGAGTTTGACTCGCTCCTTCCTGCCGCCGAGCGTCCGGAGAGAACTGAGGATCACGAGGGCTCTACCATCTTACCGCTATGAGCGGAACCGTCAGCGACGCAGCTCTACTTATATAATCAGAGATCACGATGCATCTAAATTTTTCCAACAGACAGGGACACCATAAAGATGGCAGCTAAATTCCTCAACGAAAGATACGGCGAAGGAACTGTAAAAGTCGAAATTAAAGAGCAGTACAGAAATATGGCTGAAGTGCTCGAAAAGCTGCCCTGATGCCGTCGAGAACGCCAAGAAGGCTTGCCACAAGGCCGGAATCGAGCCGATTGTAATCCCTGTACGAGGCGGCACCGATGGCGCTAATCTCAGCTTCATGGGACTGCCTTGTCCTAACATTGGAACAGGCGGACATGCATTCCACGGTCCTTATGAACACATCAGCATTGAAGGCATGGAAAAGGGTGTCGAGGTGATAACCGCATTGATAAAGGAGTTTTGCAAAAGTAAGCACAATCTATCGGATTTACTTCTTATAATGGTAAATTTCAGAATGCCGATAATTTACTGACTTGGCTTATAGGGACAAACGATGTTACAAAACCGCTATAGCCATTGAAATTTCAATGGCTATAGCGGTTTATCTTTTGAAAAGAAGATAGAGGGTGGACAAAAAACGTGTTTAGAATGCTTGTTAACAGTTGAAATTTCAACATGTATTGGCGTTATATCTTTCTGAGAATGAATTATCGGGAGGATACCGAATGAAGAGCGTTAATTGTCCATATTGTGGAGCCAAATGTATCAGACATGGAAAGAATAGTTCAGGTACGCAGAGATGGTTTTGCCCTGAGTGCAAGTCATCATTTACACCTAAAATCGATAACTCGTCAAAGCAATTAAATATGTTCCTGAAGTGGTTGTTTGGACGAAGCACTCAAGCGAATATGCCGGGTGGAGGCAGAACATTTCGTAGAAATACGGTAAAGTTCTGGAACCTGTGGCCTATGCCTCCTGTCATTGAGGACAAGAAAGACGTATTGTATTTAGACGGCATATATCTTGCTAGAAAGGCATGTGTATTGATCTGCTGTGATGACAAACATGTACTTGGATGGTATCTATGCAGATATGAGCATTCCGGTGCCTGGAAGGCATTGATGTCTAGAATAGAGGAACCTGTAATGGTGGTGTCTGATGGAGGCTCTGGTTTTAATAAGGCACTTCGTAAAACGTGGCCTCATGCGAGACACCAAAGGTGCCTGTTTCATGTGTTTTCACAGATAAAACGATATACGACAACGCGGCCTAAAACCCTTACAGGGATTGAGTTATACACACTTTCAAAGGATCTGCTGAAGCTTGATACCAAAGAGGAAGCAGAGAAATGGACAGAAAGATTTGTGGAATGGATGAGCAAGTACAACAAATTCCTGAGCCAGATGTCCCGTGACGAAAATGGAAACTGGAGATACACACATGAAAGGTTGTTAAAGGCTGGCGCTCCATTGTAAGGCTGATAAAAGAAAACAGCATGTTCATATATCTGGATGAGCAGTTAAGTCAGGAAATAGATGAATTGCCGTCAACGAATAATCGGATCGAAGGAGGCGTCAATTCGAGGATAAGAGCATTGCTCCGGGACCATAGAGGGTTATCTGTCGAAAGAAGAATAAAAGCGGTCTTCTGGTGGTGTTATATGCACTCACCGGAGCCGCTTTCTGTGTCTGAAAATATTGAGAGTGATGCCCACAGACAAGAGCATTTCAGATATATACGAAAGAATTTCGGATAGCGAAAAACGCACCTCAACTATCCCTATGTGGGGTGATGCTATCGTCTGGAGTGAACTCCATAGAGAGGACAATTATCCTTCTTACTGGGATTAGCAAAACACGTTTTTTGTCCTATAAGCCACTGACTTACCGTTTGCACTTAGTATTCAAATCGAGAAGGTTAGGCCGGTCCTAACCTTCTTTTGCATGCTACGTATTTTTACTACATCAGCACTGAAAACAGCCTCAACACCTGCCTAAATATATTGATGGAAATCTTGCCTTCCATATACCTGTCTGTGACGTTAAGACACTTCCCAAACACAGTTTCGAAATCCTGCTTTTATATCCCGCACCGCCCGGCAGTTGTACATCACCACACCATTTTCGAAGTGATGGTACAGGCTACGATAATCCAGATTAATTGTCCCGCATGTCGCAATTTCGTCATCCGCTACACACTGCTTGGCATGGCAGAATCCCGGCACGTATTCGTATATCTTGACACCATCTCGGGCAAGTCTCATATAATGAGATCTGGTAACGGCATAAGCCGCACGTTTGTCAGGGATCCCCGGCGTGACAATTCGCACGTCGACACCGCGAGCAGCTGCCAGTGTAAGAGCTCTGTTCATCTCATCTGAAATGATCAGATATGGAGTCGTAAACCATACATATCTGTCAGCATTGTTGATTATGCTGAGGTATACGTTTTCCCCCACATGCTCGTGATCCAACGGCGTATCACCGTATGGCTGAATGCAGCATCCCGGCTCATTGCGGTCGAGCTTGATATCCGGCATATAACACTCATAGCTCGCATCCTTAAGTCCTTGAGTCTTTGTTGCATTCCAAATCTCGAGGAACATCATCGTCAGGTTGTGCACGGCATTGCCTTCGAGCTTAACACCGAGTCCTTCCAATCACCGTAAGGTCTGGTCAAATTGAAGTACTCGTTGGCCAGGTTGTATCCGCCTGTAAATCCGACCTTACCATCCACTATACATATCTTGCGATGATCGCGGTTGTTGAGAAATACATTGGCAATAGGAACAACAGGATTAAACACCCTGCATCTGATACCCAGAGCCTCAAGTCGCTTGATAAAAACTGCTGTCTATGAACCCAATACTCCCGACATCATCGTAGATAACACGAACTTCAACCCCTCTGACGCCCGCTCAGCCAGAATTTCCTTAACGCCCGCAAATGCAGCCGAGTCCTCTATGGCGTGATACTCAAGAAATATGAAGTGTTCCGCCTTGCGCATGGCTTCCTTCTGCGCATCAAGCGCCACCCTTGCCTCGCTGTAAAATTCGATATTGGAATCATTATAGACAGGGAAAAATGCATTGTTAGAAACGTATCGGAATATGTTGGCTATTCCAAGATCGCTCTCTGCGATTTCATCGATTATCTGTTCGTCATCATGAAGTAAAGGAAAAAGCTCGTTATCAACCTTGAGGAACCTGGCTCTCATCCTCCTCGTCGAACCGCCCAGACCTACCATCAAATATACAGTCACACCGATAATCGGGTTGAGCAGAATCATCACAACCCAAGGCAGCTTAACTGACGCGCTCGTAGATTTTGTCGATATGCCGATAACGACAACCAACGCGAGGATACGGGAAAGTGCAGCTAAAAATAGTGTATTTTTTTCATTCAATGTAAAAATCAGCGTTGTAATGAGGAGAACCTCAGCCGCAATCGCAATTACCGCAAGCATCAGCCTCCCGATGCTGTTTTTCACCTGTTCCTTCTTTTCATATGTTGCGAATGTCCCGGAAACACTCATCTAGCTCTCCCCTGCTTACTCTATTCATCCCAGAGTACAATCTTTCCTGCTTCTCTTGTCTTGTTCATATCTATAAGCCTTTGATTTTCAGAGCCTCTAAACCTCAGCTGGATATTTTTGAGCTCCTGCTCAAACCTGCCATCGATAAGCACATCGAGCATGCCGAGCATCTCCTCTGTTACGTCGGTATGGCAGCGAGCTCCCTCCTTCATGCGAGATCTTCCAGTACAAAAACCCGTGAACGCCCAAATCGTCTTGTCCGGATAAGACGCCTTAACTCTCCGCAAAAAAGGCACCAGCACCTGCTGATTCTCCGGTTCAAACGGTTCTCCGCCGAGCACCGTAAGTCCGTTTATATAGCCGGGCCGCATCATCTCAATTATCTTGTCCTCTGTCTTCCTGGTGAACTCCTGTCCATAGTTGAAGTCCCATGTCTGCGGTTGGAAACAGCCGGGACATCTGTTGGTACAGCCCGACACAAACAAGCTGATTCTAACACCTACGCCATTGGCTACATCGCAATCCTTGATTTCTCCGTAATTCATATCCCAGCTCTTTCCAGTCTCTGAACTCCTGCTCACATGATTATATCGCATTAGTTAAACTAATTTAAGTTCCATTTGTTACATTAAGAATTTTATGTATTACCGCGAGCTACCATTTAGTGGGCGAGGCTTCTGAGCTGCTGCCTCCGCAATCTGTATTCCGGCTCAAATCCGGCAGCTATTCTCAAAAAGTCCTGCGAGTGGTTTGGCTCTATAAAATGTGCAAATTCGTGCACTACATACCTCAGTTCATCATACGGTGCCGTTACCAGCAGAAGGTTGAGCGTAATCTTGCCCAATGCAGGTCTGCATGATCCCACATGATTTCATCTGCCTTATAGTCACATGCGGGAACGGTACAGGATATGTACATCTGAATTCTTCATATACCTCTCGTACGACATTCATAAATATCTGCTCGGCTTCCCGGCATACCACCGCTTCACCACATCTATCCTAGCACTGACGTTCTCCGGTTCAGGTATTTGCAGGAACAGGTAATCGCCTTCCCTATTGATGTGCGTTCCGGGACCCATGGATAGTCTGACTGTGAGCTTTTCCCCAGATAATAGGCATCCTCTCCATCATCGTACAGGCTTCGCTCCGCATGTGAACTCTGAATCCGCTCTAGCGCATCCATAATAAAATGACCCTTGCTGATTATAAATCGCTCAATCTCAGCTAAGGGCGCTCTATGAGGCGCTGAGACGTATATCGAAAGCATCAGGTCTAATCCGCAGATTAATATTTCTCACACTTTTGCGTCCAAGCGTATAGACCATAACCACACCTGCCACGCGTACAGCATGAGTTTTCTCGTACACCTTGCCTTTCAAGAATCGTCTCCTCGCCATTATTTATTATCTACCGCAGGGCACATCCTACAGGTGAAGGACTCTGTCCTTGATCTCCTGTGTTCGTCCCTGATTCCAGAACTGTGTTCCGATATATCCGCAGGTTCTTCTAGCCACAGACATCTTGTCCTGGTTGCGGTTCCCACAGTTAGGGCACTCCCATACAGAGCTTACCCTCATCATCCTCAACAATCTCAATCTCACCGCTGTAGCCGCACTCCTCGCAGTAATCGCTCTTAGTGTTGAGCTCAGCGTACATGATATTCTCGTAGATGTACTTCATGACGTCGAGCACCGCAGGGATGTTGTTCTGCATATTGGGAACCTCGACATAGCTGATAGCTCCACCCGGCGACAGCTTCTGAAAATCCGATTCGAATTTGAGCTTCTTGAACGCATCAATCTCCTCCTCAACATGAACATGGTAGCTGTTGGTAATGTAGTTCTTGTCTGTAACGTGAGGAATAACTCCAAATCTTCTCTGCAGAGCCTTTTGCAAACTTGTAAGTTGTAGATTCCATCGGAGTTCCGTATACAGAGTAGCTGATGTTCTCGGCAGCCTTCCACTCAGCGCACTTGTCGTTGAGCCTCTGCATAACCTTGAGTGCAAACTCTCTCCTCTTCAGTTGTGTGGCTCTTGCCTACCATGCGGTAACACATCTCGCAGAGCCCGGCGTACCCGAGTGAAATTGTCGAATATCCATTGTACAGCAGTTTGTCGATTGTCTCACCCTTCTTGAGTCTGGCAGTGCCCCATACTGCCAAAGGATAGGGGCAACATCCGAAGGTGTTCCGAGAGTCTCTCGTGACGGAGCCTCAATGCACGATGACACAGCTCCAGTCTGTCATCCAGGATCTCCCAGAACTTATCCATATTGCCATATGATGAACAAGCTGTGTCGACAAGGTTAATCGTTACAACACCCTGATTAAATCTACCGTAGAACTTGTAGCTGCCATCCGGATTCTTCTGGCTCTCTTCCACTGTCAGGAACGATCTGCAGCCCATGCAGGTGTAGACGCTGCCCTTCTTGAGCTCCCTCATGACCTTAGCGGAGATGTAGTCAGGAACAAGTCTCTTAGCCGTACATTCTGCAGCAACCTCTGTCAAATACCAGTAAGGTGCATCCTCGCTGATATTGTCTTCATCAAGCACATAGATGAGCTTAGGGAATGCCGGTGTAATCCATACGCCCTTCTCGTTCTTAACTCCCTGCATCCTCTGCTTGAGGACTTCTTCGATACACATAGCTAGGTCGTCTCGTGTTCTGCCTTCGGGAGCCTCCTCGAGATACATGAACATAGTCACAAACGGAGCCTGCCCATTACATGTCATCAGAGTGATAAGCTGGTACTGAATAGTCTGGATCCCACTCTTGATCTCGTCTCTAAGTCTATCCTCAACCACTGTACTGAGAGCTTCTCCGGTTGTAGTAATACCGGCATCCTTGAACTCCTTCTCTACCTTTGCATGAATTTTCTGTCTGCTCACGTCAACAAATGGAGCGAGATGCGCTAGTGAGAAGGACTGTCCACCATACTGGTTGGAAGCAACCTGAGCGATAATCTGTGTAGTGATATTGCAAGCTGTATAGAAGCTGTGAGGCTTCTCAATAAGAGTCTCGCTGATTACCGTTCCGTTCTGCAGCATATCCTCCAGATCGATGAGATCACAGTTGTGTTCCTTCTGAGCAAAGTAATCAGAATCATGGAAGTGAATTATTCCGGCATCGTGAGCAGCGGAAATCTCCTCCGGAAGAAGAATTCTCTTCGTCAAATCCTTGCTTACCTCTCCCGCCATATAATCTCTCTGAGTGGAGTTGATGATAGGATTCTTGTTGGAATTTTTCCTGCTTAGCCTCCTCATTGTTAAGCTCAATGAGGACAGAATTTTGTCGTCTGTGGTGTTGGATTGGCGAACGAGAGATCTGGTATATCTATATGTGATATATGCCTTAGCCACCTCATACGCACCATGCTGCATGATATGCTCCTCGACCATATCCTGAATCTCTTCTACCGCCGGTGAACGTCCGAGATCCTCGCAAGAGATGATTACACTGTCAGTTATTCTCTTAATCTGCACAGGTGTGAGTCTAACAGCCTCTTCAACAGAATTATTCGCCTTAATAATAGCGTTCTCTATCTTTACCTTGTCAAAGATTGCTTCGAGCCATTTCTCTTGATAACATTCATTGCTTCTCCTTAACCGAATACCCAAACATATTGATTTATGCCGGCTATTTCTTTTTAAATTTAATAATTCCACATTCGGCGGAAACACTATATCTTGTTTGCCGCCTTGACATTATATCCCATATAATGGGGATTAGTCAATCAGTTTTACACTATATTATTGGGCACAATCTCAAGTCTGAAAAAGCAGATGTTTCAAGACTTCTGTGCTAGTATTTATAAAAACAGCGCTAAAAATTTTTATATATTTTTGTTTTATATATTTACATGCCGACACAAGATATTGGCGGCCATCACATGGGGATGTGCTAAAGTGCTGTATTAAAGAAGACTTCAAGGCTATATACAGGATTGCATATCAGGAATAGCTGCTGAAAATCGCTTGGTGAAGTATACCTTGAGATTAATATGAGGCCGGAAATTCGGTGCCGTAGCTGAAAAATTAAGCCCTCTGCACACGCGGCGCACCTACGGTACCGCCTTGCAGAGGACTTATTTAATCTCATCAGCTTCGTCAATATAATGCACACCCATAAACTCAACAACGAATGTGAGTAACGCGGTTATCCAATAATTCTCCGTATAGATAATATGGATCTGCCTGCATGTAAGCTTTGGTTCCCGGTCTATAGAGGTTTATCTCGCAGACACCATGAGCTCGGTCCATAGCGTGAATGATACGACCATCGCCGGCGTAAATAGCGACATGCAGCTTCTGCCGCCTCTACCAAAGAATATGATATCACCCGGCTTCATATCATCTGCTGATGAGACCTCCTGCCGCCGCAGTTATCGTAAAGAGTGCTAACAGATCCCATCGGCCAATTGTAACCGAAATTCCTGCATATAGGGGTTATGAACGAGGCACAGTCACTACCCTTAGTCAAACTCTGACCGCCTAATACATACGGTCTGCCTATGAACTGTCTGGCATAGGCGATTATCTCATTTCTCTTATCGTCTGCCGCCTTTGCCGCCTTCTCAGCTTCAACAGCATCAATATTAGACCTGGCATAGGTCGCTACATCAGACTGCCTCGTGCTAACTGTCTTGACAGAAATCCTGGCGAGCGGTCTGTCCGACAACAGCTCATTGATAGAACCAGCCTTAACGACAATCGTCGTTACCATCGCTATCATAAGCAAAACTTCGGTAACGACTATTATCTTGATATTCTTGAAAGCTAGTCTGAGCTTAGACATCATACGATAATCTTCCCCTTAATTCAATATATATTCAACTCTTATTAAGGGTTATTATCTCAAAAACTTTCACCTATGCATGTGTAGATTGTATAGAGATTTCTATTTGTTCTGTTCCTTATAGTGCTCCTTGATGTCGTCCATAATCTGTACACATTCCAGCGTTCCCACGTATGCACCTTCCGCGTCGCGAACCGCCCTGTAGCTGACGAGAACTTCGCTTCCGCCCTTGTTCATCCACACCTCAACCTTATCCTGCGCCCCGATTTGAACGAGGATATAATACTGCGAACCATAGGTTCAATCGTAGGCGGATGGCAGGTGTATACTTCACGATCCAGTGAGCTTATCGGCCTCTTGAACAGCTTCTTCTCCCCGTTGTCGTTATAGAACCTGTTCATATCTACGTGATCGACGAGGTCAACTCCATCGGTATTGTGTTGAACACTGCCTCAATCTGACGCGGCGTCATGGGCCTCCTGCAAAAATTATTTCATCGTCATTTGCAGCTGCCTCGCTCTTGCCTTTCTTAGCGGCTCTATGTGTATAGTCCTCTTTAGATGCCTTTTCCCACTCTGCAGGCTTGTCCTTGAGCAGGCAATAATCGTATTCCCTGAGATCGCGTCCTACCTCTTCCCACTCTTCAGCCTTGAAGAACTGAACGCATATTGGGAATAAGATATTTGCCTCCTTAAACAACATCTCATCGGCTCTCTTAACCACCGCCTTGGATCGTTCAAGCCATTCATCATCGGCAAGAGATCCATTTACGACTTGTCGCAGCTCGTCCCTTTATCTCATCATCAACCGTCCACATCACATCGGACGGTCCGGTTACATCGTATCTGCTCTTTAATATAGTGTAGAGGATGTCGCCCTTCTTGGCATAATGGATAGAAACTGCACGCAGCTTATCAAGCTCTGCTGTAATGGCTTCACGGGATGCTCCGTCTCCGAAAAAGCCGGTTAATCACAGCAATCTGTTCAGCAATGCCTTCGTTTTCCAGCGTTAGTACATTTTAGGGATGTCCCGGTTTCCGCAATCAAATCCTGAACCTTGAACTCAGCCTCCTTGCGGTCAGCTGCTCCGTTCATGCGCCTCTTTGCTGCTTGCTGCGATGCGGACACTGCCTTCTCGGCATTTGCAATCTGTTCCTGTTTGGTTGCGCCGTGGAGAGTGCAGAATGTACATCGCACAGCTTCTGCACCTCCTGATAAGGAACTCCACTCTTTTATGAGGTGTTGCTCAGCATTTGCAATCTCCAGTGCATCGACCTCCTTAAAATTCTCTACAAAATCAGTGCGCACTGCCTCGAGATCCTCGCCTTTAGTCAGCCTCTCTACATAGCTGCGAAGAAGAAGCTCTCGCTCGCTGGCGTTTGCAGGCTTTGCAGCCGCCTCTGTCTGACTTGCTGCGCGCGATTTAACAGCAGCTTCTGTTGACTCTGCATGCTCCGACTCCGGTGCGTTGATAATCTCAAAGCCTTTGTCTTCAAACATCGCGATGACAGACGTCATATCAATGCCCATAATTTTCGAACCCTTTGGTATGGTCATCACCCTGCCCATTGTATTTAGAGCAACCAGTTCGATATATCCCTAAATCAAGCGTCACCATGATATCTATTACCTCCGGGAACTCTGTCGCCAAATCGTATACACTCTTCTTCATGTCTAAAATCTTTACAGCCATGCCTAATCTCCTCTCGAAATATTTTTATCTTCTACCGTTCACAGACATCCTGTCTGCGAACTACAATCTATCCGGTAATATTTTACTGTATATACATTATACATTAAACGCTCTCTAATCTCCGTAACAGATGTTACAGAATTGAAAGATTTACAAAATACACAAAATAATACAAATGGCAGACACAGCATCTCGCCCGGCTGGCGCAATAATGCACCGTTACCACGCAAGATGCTGCATCTGCCGTATCGTTACGATTTTTACCACAAAGGCGTTGTAGATAGCCCTGATTGCCCGTTGATAATCGGATTCCGAAACTCCGACCTGCACGCTGATACGTTCAGGGGCGTGATCGATGAACCTGACGTTGACATGTGCATTTTGACAGAGCTTTCAAATATCTTCATCGCTACAGAGACTTCTCCGGAGATATTTCTACCGACAACTGCAATTGCAGCAATTCCGTGGAAATCGTTATCTCGTCAGCATCAGTAGCCTCGTGCAGCTTCTCTGTCAGCTCATCCTCGCAGTTAGCAGTGCTTTCGGACTCAACGATGATCGAAAATGAATCGAGTCCGAGCTGCTCGCCCTCAACAGCTATGCTGAATTCTTCAATATATGCTGAATCCGCTCTCTGTACCGCGGGTCATCGTTGAGCTTTTTCTCGTTCGATTAGAATCGATGTATATCCTTTTTGCCTGTGATGCTGGAAATCTCGAGGGACATTTTCATACGAATCAATATTCTTGACAATCAGAGTTCCAGCTTGTCCGGTTCAAGAGACTCTTGATGCTTATAGGAGATTCGCATTGACTTACCGGCCTTACAGCATCCTCGTGCAGTACCTCAGCGCCTCGAAGCGCAAGCTCTCTCAATTCCTTGTATACTATTACAGGTACGCTGAGCGGATGCTTAACAATCCTTGGATCCGCCATCAGCAGCCCGGGCACGTCGGTCCAGTTCTCATAGAGGTCAGCCTTGGCCGCCGCCGCAACAATTGAACCGGTGATATCTGAGCCGCCCCGCGAGAATGTCACGATCTTACCCAGTCTTATCGCTGCCATAGAAGCCGGGTAATACAATTCTATCATGCGACTTGATAAGGGCCTGTAAATTCTGTCTCGTCTCATCTGTCAGAAGCTCACCCGACTCGTCAAACGATATCACGTCTGCCGCATCTACGAACTCGTAGCCTCAGCTGCTCTGCCATAAGCTGCGCAGAGAAATTCGCCTCGGCTAATCAGATAATCTCGTCTTCTACCATTGCTCTCATACGTTTCTATTATATTGTCGAAGATTTCATCTATTAATTTGGGGAATTTAATTCAAACGCCAATGTCTTGAATCTTGTTCTAGCCAGCTCCACCTTGTCCGCAAATCCGGACTGCCCTCATGCGCTGAGATCAGCAGATCCGTAACCTTGACCTTCTCCCCGCCGTGAACCCCGGGAGCTGATACAACAACGTGTTGCGAGCTTTGTTTTGACGAACTATCTCAGCTGCGTTCCTGATACGCTCTGCAGTTGCCAGTGAAGATCCTCCGAATTTTTGCAACCGTGAGCTCCGACCTATTGCGCGCACCGGGCCAGATCCTCATTGTGAATCAGCTTGATATCGTAAGGCGTCGATTGATATACAAAGTAGTTCAGCCAGTTGGAGAACAGCAGGCTGCCGGAAGACCTCCAGCGGACGATCGGCGTCTTGGTATCGTCATCGCCCGGAAAGTAATTTGCGGGCTTCTCCGGGTTGAGACCGGCATCCTTGTCCCTCACGTACTCCTTGAGTAGCGTATTCCAATCATACTCTGTGTGGCCGGTAACGAAAAATCTGCCTATCGTTGTCGGACTTCACGCAGAACACTCCCGCAGCTTCGGAGGTGGAAAGATTGAGATACTGGGCGTGTTCTCGATATCCTCTGCTTTTACTGTAGTGTTTCTGGACTGAGGTACATAAAACTCGTCATCAAAACCGCGGAACAGCATGCTGCGTTTAGTTTTGAGCGTATGCTTGAACACTCCGGACAGCTTCTGCGGAAGCTTGTGCTTCCGGATGCCGTAGTGGTAGTAAAGACCTGCCTGCGCACCCCAGCAGATGTGGAAGGTGCTGTGGACGTGAGGTCCTGGACCACTCCATTATCTCTGCAGAGCTCGTCCCAATAATCGACCTCTTCAAACTCGAGCAGCTCGATAGGCGCGCCCGTGATAATCATTCCGTCGTAGTATTCGTTTCTGATGTCGTTAAACGTCTTGTAAAAAGCAAGCATATGCTCCTGCGATGTGACATGAGGCTTGTGGGTTGCCGTCTGCAACAGCTCCAGCTCCAGCTGTAACGGCGTATTACTGAGCATGCGGGTTATCTGCGTCTCAGTATCGACCTTGGTAGGCATCAAGTTGAGGAGCAGTATGTGCAGAGGACGCACATCCTGCGTCATAGCTCTAGTATCGGTCATTACGAACACGTTTTCATTGGTCAGCGTCTCTATCGCCGGCAAATTATTAGGTACCTTAATCGGCATTGAAATCTCCTCCTGTCCCTATTTCTTCAGCTGAGCAGCGATGCCGCACCATTCGCCCTGTTCAGCAATCTCTAAGCATTTAAATCCGTTTGCCCTTAGCTTCTCCAGCACCTTCTCCTCCTGCGAGATGAGGGATGCCCGACATGATGTAGATTCCTCCATCATTGAGATGTTTACGGACGTCTGCAGTGAGGGCGAATAACGAGATTGGTAAGAAGGTTGGCTACGACTATGTCAGCCTTGTAGTCCAAGCCTTCCGTCAAATCGCCCTGCTTAATCGTCACATTCCGAACATCGTTAAGCTCCAGGTTTTCGTTTGCCGCCGCTACAGCGTCTTTATCTATATCTATCCCCAGCACATCGCTAGCCCCGAGTCTGCTGGCAATGATAGACAATATGCCGGTACCGCAGCCGACATCGATGACCCTAGCGCCTTTCTCTGTATATGCCAAAAAGCAGGTCAGCTGAAAGTGAGGTCGTCTCATGCAGACCGGTTCCAAACGCCATCCCGGGGTTGATGCTAATCACCTCACGGCTCTGCTCGAACTCGTCAGCATACTCGTTCATATCTATCCATGGAGGTGCAACTACAAAGTCACTGCCAATACCGGCCGGCCTTATAAACTCCTTCCACCTGTCTTTCCATTCGTCATCATCGCGGACCTCTGCTATGATATCCAAGCTGCCCAGGTCCACCCCTTCGCCGTACACACCGTTGGAAGCATTGGTGCACACAGCAGCTACTGCCCTCTTGACGGAAGCAAACACCTCTTTACTCGCATCCTCGCTGTCAGCCGGTGCATACACTACAATGCTCGGCTCCTTGCCGGATTCCTTATCGAAATCCTCCGGCGCAAGATAGTCCGTCTCGCCGAGCATGTCGCTCGCGAAAGCCGCGTCAAGCGGATCATTTACCTCTGCTGTATCAATACCCTCGCATATAAGCGCAGCGAGCGTCGGTTCGATTCTAACTCTGACACCATAATTGTTATCTCGTAATATTTCATCTCAATTTCTCGATCTCCGCTGCATAGCCGGCCAGGCTGTCCTGCGGTGTTTCAAGTATGCATGGGAGCCCTATCACGTTGGGATTATTCACTACGGTCAGCATCGCCTCGAGCCCTATTTCTCCCTCGCCAATCTTCTCGTGTCTGTCCTTCGCGGCTCCCGTCGGGTTCTTGCTGTCATTGATATGCAACGCCTTCAGCCTATCTATGCCTATAATTCTATCAAACTCGTCAAGCACTCCTGCAAAATCATATTTGACATTGTAGCCGGCATCGCTGACATGGCAGGTGTCCAGGCACACGCCGAGCTTATACTTGAGCTCAACTCCGTCGATAATCGCACGTAATTCTTCAAATTTTCTGCCCACTTCACTACCCTTACCGGCCATAGTCTCAAGAAGAATCACCGTTTGCTGATCCTCCCACATGACCTCGTTAAGAGTGTCCGCAATCATCTGAACACCGGCCTCTACACCCTGTCCAACATGACTTCCAGGATGAAAATTATAGTAATTTCCCGGCAGATATTCCATACGCTTCAGATCATCAGCCATGCAAGTGCGTGCAAATTCTCTGACGCTTTCCTTCGCCGAGCACGGATTAAATGTATATGGAGCATGTGCCACGAGCTTTCCGAATTTATTATCCTCCATCAGCTTGATTAACGCTTGAATATCCGCCTCATCGATGGACTTTGCCTTGCCGCCGCGAGGATTTCTGGTAAAGAAAGCAAAAGTATTTGCACCGATCGATAACGCCGCCTTACCCATAGCCTCAAATCCATCTGATGAAGACAGATGACAGCCTAAATATTTCTCCATCCCTATTCCCTCTTTCCTGTTATCAGCTCTTATTATCTGCTAGAAATTCTCTGATCTCCTTAATCGCGATTTCGATATCCATTATAAACTCTCGAGACGATATTCTGAGCGCCCCGTGGCCAAGTGACATCTCCTGCACCAGTGCGTCAGATGACACAACCGTTACACTTTCACTCTTGCCAAGCTCCTTGGTGAGCTCAGCTATATACGCATCGGCAGTCTCATTCTCTTTGGTATAGATGACCTCCGTCCCATTTTCCGTGTGCGAGCGCACCTCGCTGTAGGGTACACGATATGCGTCGAATACAACAGTCATCCTGCAGCCGAGATAGCCGCGATAATTGGCAAGGATATTTACAAGATGCTCGCGTGCAGCACCGATATCCGTGTGTCAAGCTCCTTCATGTGGCTCGGCATTGATCAGGTTGTGCCGTCGACCACAAAAATGCGTATCCGGCGAAGCTAACTCTATCGAGTCTGTGAAGCGATTGCTTGCGCTCCTCCATCGCCCGGTATTCGGATTCAGAAAGCTTCGCCTTGCGCTTCTTGCCCTTGTCCTTGTCGATACTTCCGTAAGTTCTTTCCAAAAATCGCGAGCAGCTCCGCTTCGCTCGCCAGCTTACGTCCGGCCGACATGGTCCCGGCTCTCACATCGGAGCTTTGCCCCGAACAGTTCTCCGCATCAATATCCTGAGCATTGCTGGAATATGCATGTGCTCCTTCACTTGGTCCCATCTGATGATACGACCTGCGCCGTGGCAGCAGAATACCGAGTCACCCTGTCTCAAAGCTCATCACGATCCGGATCGTAGGCAATCTGTTTGATGATTTCATCCTGATTGTGACAGGGTATCATAGCCTGCGAGAACGCAGCTGATGTGCCCCCTTCCGCCGGTATACGATGTCAGCTTGCGCTGATAATCCAGAAGCACGACTGCCGGAGCTCTGCCCTTTAGAATTGACAGTTCACCATCTACCTGCGGTTCACCGAATGAACCCGCACCGTTCTTGATATCTGTCATAGCCATGCCTATATTTGCACCGGGCAGCTTAATCTCAAATTCAAACCATGGCTCAAGTATTCGGCTTTCCGCCAGCAGCAATCCATTTCTCACAGCCCTGTACGTCGCCTGTCTGAAGTCACCACCCTCGGTATGTTTGACATGGGCACGACCTGCAGCAAGAGTTATATGTATATCTGTAACAGGTGCACCGATCAGTGCACCTCTAAAACTTCTCTCATCCAGATGTGACAGGATGAGGTTCTGCCAGCTTCTGCTAAGCTCATCCTCCGACACCATACTATCAGTAACGATTCCGCTGCCACGTTCACCGGGGCGCATAATCAAATGAACCTCAGCGTAATGCCTGAGTGGCTCAAAATGTCCGACCCCCTCAACTACACTGCAGATCGTCTCCTTGTAGATGATACCGCCCGACTCAAAGCGGACTTCATATCCGAACCTGCTCATTATCTGAGCCTGCAATATCTCCTGCTGCACATCTCCCATCAGACGAATGTTGACGCCTCTAACAGAATTAGCACTATCTATGTGCAGCTTAGGATCCTCCTCTTCAAGCTGAAGCATATCCGCAACAAACCTGTTTTGATCTATATCATCTGCCGGGATTATCCTGTAAGTGAGAAACGGTTCAATCACGCCATCGCTCATATCTTGAGCTGCCAGCGAGCCGATGCCCGTGCCTGCCTTTGATGAGCTGATACCTGTTGCAGCATAGATTTGTCCTGCCGAAGCAGATTGCACCGGTAAGTATTTCTGCCCTGAATAAATCCTTATCTGATTGATCTTTTCAGTTATCGGTTCTCCGCTATCAGTTATGACTGACACACTGTCCTTGACATGAAGCGTTCCGGTAATCACCTTCACAAAGGATAGTCTCTCATCCCGCTGATCCCTCGCTATCTTATATACAAATGCGGTTCAGCTGCATCCTCCGAGGGAATCCGTGTGGAGTTCCGAATATCCGTATGCATATCCAGCTATTGAATCGAGCAGTCTATCTACCCCGTCCTGATGCAGAGCCGAACCGAACAAGCATGGGTATATACTGCATGCTCTGATTGCGTCCTTGATGCTTTGCTCTGACAGTTCCATATTCTCAAGGTAATAATCACAAGCTCCGGCGCATACAGAGTTACCTCATCTATGAAGCCCCTCATCTTCGGAGATGGACTGAAATCAACAAAGCCTTCGCCGAGGGTATCAAACAGGCGTTTTATCTGCTCACTCTATCCGCGATTGCGAGATCCATCTTGTTGATGAACACAAAGGTCGGAATCTCTCGCGCGCGAAGCAGTCTCCACACTGTCTCCGTGTGACTCTGCGGTCCGTCTACACCGCTTACCACAAGTAACGCATAATCAATGACATCCAGAGCTCGCTCCATCTCAGCCGAAAAATCGTCGTGTCCCGGGTGTCAAGTATGGTGATATTCACGTCCTTCCAATTTAGTTCTGCCTGCTTGGACGGTAATGCCCTGTTCTTCTCTATTTCGTAATTATCTAAGAACGAGTCGCCCTTGTCGACTCGTCCCAGCTTCCTTATTGCACTGGCGGAATAAAGCATAGCCTCGCTGAGCGTTGTCTTGCCCGCATCCACGTGAGCCAATATTCCAATTGTCAGCTGCTTGCTCATGCTCCTCCCTTGTTCTAGATGATGTAGAACCACTCATCCTGCTTGCGTTCCTTCTCCTCGCCGGCCATGTGTGTCTGCTTGTCATACATCATTTCAAGCGTCTTAATTGTTACAGTCGTGTGCGGATCCACGAGATCTTGTTACAAAAGCATTTCCGCCTATAACCGCCCCTTCTCCGATTACCGTCTTGCCGCCGAGAACCGAAGCTCCTGAATACAGCGTTACGTGATCCTCGATAGTTGGATGCCTCTTGGTACCGTGCAGCTTCTGGCCTTCCTAGTGGATAGCGCACCGATTGTAACGCCCTGATATACCTTGACGTGCTCTCCGATTATCGAAGTGGACCCGATTACAACCCCGTCGCGTGATCCATACAGAAATACTTTCCGATAGTCGCACCGGGATGGATATCTACGCCGGTTTTTCTGTGAGCATACTCCGTCATAATTCTAGGAATCAGCGGTACGTCCAGCTCGTGTAGCTCATGAGCCAGCCTGTAAATTGCCGTTGCGTACAGCCCGGGATAAGCGAGCACTATCTCGTCCTTGCTATTTGCGGCCGGATCACCCTCAAACGTGGCGATTATATCTGTATTTAGATACGCTCTAACCTTAGGAATCTGCCTAAAAAAGCTCATCACAATCTGCTTGGCTTCATCCTGCCTAACAGCAATACAAGCATCCTCGAACTCAGGATTGTATATCAGCGCCTTCTCAATCTGCTTGCTCATCATGTACATCACATCCTCGAGAATCACCGAGATTTTCTTCTCAACACTATATGTACGATACGATTGCTCACGATAATACCCGGGAAGCAAGACCATCATCAGCTCACGGATGATTTCTTTAATTGCTCTCTGATCCGGAATTTCAGACATCCTGATCGTATCGATATCGCGATTCAGCTTATAGTCCTCTAGAAGCTGCTCAGCCAATTCGCTCATATCCTTATTAATGTCCTCAAAGCTTCTCTTGTCGACGCTCTGGCAAGGCTCTTGCATCATCAAATCTCTGTCCACTTCGTACTCCTCTCTAGATGACTTTGCATCAATACATTCTCAAATATTCGCTACAGCTCCGCGCCGCAATCCATACAGTACATGGCACCCGGCTGAACCTCCATTCCACACACCGGACAGGCTTCAACCTCGGACTTATCGACCACATCCATGATTGCCAGTTCCACTCCGTTCATGAGCTTCTCCGCTATCCTGTCGGCATAGCTTGATATCTTGAAATTCTGTCTGCTAAATCGCACGCTTTCAGCCGTCTGCTGCAATAGTGAAATTACATCGTCGTAATCCGCACCGCTGCGAAACACCAGTACTATAGCACATGGTGACGGTCTCTTGACAACAAGGGCTATCATATGAAGCTTCTCATAATACAGCACGGTATATAGCTGCTGATTGGAATTAATCCTAGCCCCATCGATCGGCACGCCTTGCACATCAAATGCAACCATATAATCGCCGACGAAGCTAAAGGCGCTCACCTTCTGAATCTTCCTTTTGATGACGAGGATGCACTCTCCACTACATTGTACCTTCATAGCTCCCACGATTTCCTCCATTATATGCCTATAGCTCTTCCTGCTTTTAATGATTCAGCAGCAGACTCACGCCTCATGAAGCGGCAGTCTGCTGCTCCGAGCTGCAACGCTATCCTAATATCGCAGCTACCAGCTCATCCATATCAGAGCAAATATGTTCTGCGCCTGCCTGTTCCAGAAAATCCCTGTTTCTAAAGCTCCCAGTCTGACGCTTATACAGGTATTCCGGCATTTTGTGCTGTCTCTATATCCACTTCTGTGTCACCGATATAGACCGCATCATCCCGTGAGAGCCCCATCAGTTCAAGTATCCTGAGCGTCGCATCCGGATTTGGTTTGCGCCTGATTCTGTCATCCACTCCCTGCAGGAATTCGAACTCTCCCGGAAAATATCTCTCAGCTAATATCACTGCCGCCTCATGCATCTTGTTAGATACGACAGCAGTGCTAATTCCGGCAATCTGAAGCCGCCTGACCGCGGTCGATATACCCTCAAACAGCTTCGTCAGGATATCACAGTGCGCCGGATACCACGCTTCAAAGGAAGCAATGACATTTGCCAGCTCTGACTCGTCACCTTGATATGTTGCTTCCGCCCCTATAGCGTCAATCTCTGCAGCTGTAAGTCCTGCTTCAGCTGCGAGAGCCCTGGCCACAGCTACCCTGACACCGCTTCCAAAAATCTACAGGTGTCGGCAGCAGTATAATCACACCGATGACCGTTGACCTCAAGTGCGTGATTAATGCTGTCCTTTAAGTCAGCGATAGTATCCAAAAATGGTTCCGTCCATGTCAAAAATACAGCCTTATACATTATTTCCCTAACTTCCTAAGCCCTTCTCAAACGCTGCACGCACCGACTTCATCGAGACGCCGAGCTCTGCAGCCTCTCTCTCATGCTCTCATACTCCGGATATGTGTACTCGCAGCCACCTGCTGTGCACACCTTCTTGGCCTCAATTGGACCAAGTTCTGTATTAACAGCAACCTTTGATCTCACGAGCTCTTCACGCTGCACCGGATAGTATCTGATGCCTATGGTTGTAGTCTCCTCGAATATTATTTCAGAGGGCCCGGACCTGTCCCCGGTCCTGCATATGACCTCCAGCCTGTACGCCGGTCTGTTCTTCTTCATAAAAATGGGCGCATACGACACGTCGAGAGCCCCTGCTCTCATGAGTTTCTCCATCACATACCCGAGCTCTTCACCGGTCGAATCATCGATGTTGGAATTTATGACCATTATGTCGTTGTTATGTGCTGCGCCGCCGGCTTCCATCACCTCGCCGAGGATGACTCTGAGCGTGTTAGGACCACCTATTTCACGGCTGCCGACACCAACTCCGATTTCTGAAATATTCATCTCCGGCATCAGCCCGTATTGCTCCGCAAAGGTGGAGATAATTGCCGCACCAGTCGGAGTAACAAGCTCGGTAGGAATATCAATCTGCTTAAACCTAACCTGCTCACTTTTGTAGATTGCAGATGTTGCCGGCACAGGAACGCTCAGCACACCGTGTGCACATCTGATAGTACCGTGACCATCTGAAACGACACTGGAAATCACATGGTTAGGCTGAATGTAGTCCATCAGAATAGCGACGCTTATGATATCCACAATGGAATCGAGAGCGCCGACCTCGTGGAAATGCACTTCATCTATAGGCCTGCCATGCACCGTTGCCTCCGCAGCAGCAACCTTGTGGAACATGGAATTTGCAAGCTGCTTAGCTCCATCCGTGATACCGCTCTGTTCGATTATCAGCCTTATATCACCATACGTCCTGTGCTCGTGTTCGTGGTGATGTCCGTGATCATGAATGTGGTCATGGTGATGTTCGTGATCGTGCGAATGGCGGTGATGTTCATGACGTTCTTCGTGTTCATGCGAATGTGAGGATGCTCATGATCATGGTCATGATGCACCCTGACTGCGATCATGCGGTCTCATTCCCATCATCTCATCCGGTAGTGCATCGACAGGGAGTGTTGGTGCCTGTCTTGAGCACCTCCACATAAGTGCCGTTTATCCCATATGAATCACGCTTAACAACCTTGAGATCATATCCTCGGACTCAAGCTTATCGAGCTCTGTTCTCAGGTACTGTTCTCCATCACACACTTCTAGAAAGTGCTCCGATAGTCATATTGCCGCTGATGCCATTCGCGCAATCAAAATAAAGTGTCTTCATGTATACCCTCTTGATGTTATATTGAATATTATATATTTAATTTAATGCAACAAAAATGTCTCACCTCTATAATAATAGAGCATTGCGCCGGGCGCAATGCTCTAAATCTACCACATTAAAGTTTTTGCTCAAATTACAGTGCCTTTCCCGCACAGCCGAGAACATCTACGAGCTTATGTCTAACCAGTTCCTTTGATATTAGCCTAGCCGGCTTTAAATACTGTCTGGGGTCGAACTCCGACGGAACTCCACCAGATGCTTTCTAACGGAACCCGTCATCGCCAACCTGAGATCCGAATCGATGTTGATTTTGCACACTGCGGAGCGTGCAGCCTCTCTGAGTTGATCCTCCGGAACGCCAAGCGCATCCTTCATAGCGCCACCATATGTGTTAATCATCCGGACGAATTCCTGTGGAACAGAGGATGCCCCATGAAGCACTATCGGGAATCCCGGCAGCTTCTTCTCGCATTCGTGAAGAACATCAAAGCGAAGCTGTGGCTTAGTGCCGGTTTGAATTTGAAAGCGCCGTGACTGGTTCCGATTGCAGTGCAAGCGAATCACAGCCGGTTCTGCGTACAAATTCCTCAACCTCTTCAGGGCGAGTATCGACGAGTCCTCAGACGAAACATTTACGTCATCCTCTATGCCAGCCAGAGTGCCGAGCTCTGCTTCAACTACAACGCCATACTTGTGAGCATAATCTACAACCTGCTTGGTAATCTCTATGTTCTCCTCAAAAAGCTCGAAAAGCATCAATCATAACCGAAGTAAACCCGCCGTCTATGCAAGACTTACAAGTCTCAAAATCAGGACCGTGATCGAGGTGCAGAGCAATCGGGATGTCCGGGCAATCCAGAACTGCTGCCTCAACCAGCTTCATCAGGTAGGTGTGACTGGCATAGGCGCGCCCCCTTTGATACCTGCGGGATTACAGGGGCGTTTTCCTCCTGCAAGCCTCAGTGATTCCCTGAACGATTTCCATTATTGACATTGAAAGCTCCGATAGCATAGCCTCCATCATATGCCTTCTTAAACATTTCTGTAGTAGTTACTAGAGCCATTGCTGACCTTCCTTTCTCCGGATCTCATACCTAACATCCGTAGACAATATAGTTATTTGAGTATTATAACATACGAATTTAGTATTAAAAACTAGTACAGCAAACTAAAAATATGATAGAATGACTTGAAAATATTCAAGAAAAGGATTCGGTATGACAGAACAGAGTATTGCTAAAAAGGTATCCTTCTCGATACTATACTAATCATTGCTACGATTATCGCCTTTTGCTGTAATTAGAATTACTAACAGAACACTTGTTACAGGATCGTATTCAGGCAACTACATGGCGGCCTATAACACGCAGAGATTCACTTTCATCGCGCTTATAGTCGTATCAATCGCTGTTATGATAGGTGCGATTATCCTGCTCATCAAAAGTAGCAAAAAGTCGACAGGCTTTGTCCTTTTAATTATATCTGCCATTGTTACATTAGTGCTTGCATTCTTCGGGCTTGTGCTCGGCATCATTACATGGATTCTCTGCGGTGTATCAATCAGTCAGCTCAGAAAGCTTCAGGGCGAGAGCGAGTTCGAGAGCAGCGTTGATAGCAACCTTGATTTCGGCGCGGTTGCAGACCTCAAGAAGGCTGCCGCAGCAAAGACTGCAGAAACTGCTGAGACCGCAGAAGCGTCTGCTGCAACTGAAAGTACTGCAACCGCTAACGCTGAAACTGTTGTAGATGTTGATTACGAGGTTAAGACGGAAGCTCCTGATGCATCCGTTCAGAACGAAACTCCCGGCACCGAAGCGTAAATAACATCAAACACAAAATACAAATGTATGGGGCAGCGCAAGCTGCCCTTATTTCAGAGATTAAGACACGACACCCATGAATAACATTGAAACAAAATACTATTCCAAACATGAACAGACAAGATCAATACGGCGTTATGTCTACACTTATATAGGTTTCGCCATCACGCGTACAATCCTGTATATCGTATTTGCACTTACTATAAGCGACGATTTATCACTCAACGACGCTTATTTCTACTACTCGGATATCTCCGTGCTATTTAAACTGGTTATATTTGGAATTCTCTACCTTATATTGTTTATAGCATCGATATCACTTCTTGCCGGCTGCACGCACTATATCTCAGATATGGATGAAGACTCCGACATCAAAAAGCGCTGGGGGCTATATCTGTTTCCGATGATCCTCGATGTAATTGCCGGACTGATTTTTGCAAGTGTAACCCTGCTGCAAGTCACAGCGTCCATCGTCGGTATTATAATTTGCCTGGCAGAGATAGGAATGTTTGTGTGGCTTCTCCGCACATCTGCTGCTGACAATACTCGTAAAGGAGATCATTAATATGGAAGAAATACATGGAGCGGTAAACATCAAAGCTCCTGTGGAAGTCGTTCAGGTAGCTCTTAAAGGGCTTCTCGGCTACAAAGGGATTGAGACACCCGAGAGTTATTCGTTTGACCGATACAGGATTAAACAGTTCACGAAGACGCCGGAAGGAAAGAATCTTTCCAATCTGTTGATCAATTTTTAAGACGCTTGAGCTGGATCTCTATCCACCTCAAGTGAAACTACAGAAAGCTAAACTACAAATTTGAGACGCGGGCTTGAAATCGCCTATCCCGATTATGCTGCTCGCGAGAGTGCTATCCTATTAGTGATCGGAATAATCGTGCAGCTTATGACACCGATATTTGCAATATCAGTGATTTCCTACGTATTTGCGATACTGCTCGCAGTACTGGTGTTTGCTGTGTTCGTTCCTTCCGGCGAGCTCGAAAAGAATCTACACAAGATGTTTCCTGCCCAGACTCGACAAGTATATAGACATTGTGAAGGATCATTTGAATGAACAACCGTAATCGTGTGCTTTAACCCGTGTATATTTATAACAAATAAGCAGCGACTCAAGACTTATAGAAACTGTTTCAAGCTTTGAGTTGCTGCTTTTTATTCCAAATCGTTTCGGCGCTGTGAATCAGCTAGCGATTCCACCTCAACTTCTCCTTTAGCCACTCCTCGAGCTCAGCGAAGCCTTCTCCGGTCGCAGCTGATACCGTAAAAATCTTGATGTCCGGATTTCTCATCAAGGCATATTCCTTGACTTTTTCCATATCGAGTCAAAGTGGGAAGCACATCACCTTGTTTATTACGAGAGCCTTGCATACTTCATACATGAGAGGATATTTGAGCGGCTTATCGTGCCCTTCGGGTACTGAAAGAATGGACATGTTGAATACTGCACCAGTATCAAATTCAGCAGGACACCAGGTTACCGACATTCTCGAGCACTAACGAGATCAAACTGCTCGATTCAATCTCATCCAATCCCTGTTCTGTCATTCCCGCATCGAGATGGCACATACCGCCTGTGAATCTGAATAGACCTTGCTCCGGCCTCGACAATTGCCTCAGCATCAACAGTCGAATCGATATCCGCCTCCGCATGACACCTATGCTGAGCTCACTACTCATGTCCTTGATTAGCCTGCGCAGAGTCGTCGTTTTGCCTGCTCCGGGCGATGACATGAGGTTGATCAAGCAGGTTTTCTGATCCTTGAGCTTATTTCTGATCCTGTCAGCCTCTCTGTCGTTGTTCGCAAAAACGCTTTCCTTTACCTCAATTACCCTGACCTTATCCATCTCACACCTCCGGTACTTCTATCTCCTTAATCAAGAACTCATTGCCACGTATCAAATACGTACGACCACTACCGCAGCGCGGGCAAGCTCTGCCGAATTCGACCGTCCCATACTCCTTGCCACAAGCTTCACGGTAAGTTACAGCCGGGATAGTCTCGATGCCAAGCTCGCAGTTTTTAAGAAAATCATGCTTGACAGCCGCCCATTTCCAGCAATCTTGCAGATATGAGGGAATAACGGTTGATACTTCACCAAGCTCGACCACAACCTTAGATATGTCCTGTACACCGTTATCAGCAGCCACCGCTCTGAGCTCATCGATCATATGGAATACTACTCCTAATTCATGCATGCTGTAGTCTAACCTTTCTTGCCTGAAAATTTCACACGTATAGCCTGTTTAGCTGCATATGGTAGATGCGTTTCATCTTTTCTTCGCTTGGAGTCATCTTGGAGCACTCCGGATGTTCGCGGTGAATAGCGATAGCATCAAATGCACATTTTGTGGTGCATACGCCGCATCCGATACTTGTTCTCATCCACAAACGAGGCTCCGCACGATAGACAACGAAACTGTCTCCCCTCTAGTACCTGCTCTCTTGTAAATGCAATCCTTTCATCCTTGAACGTCTTTGACAATGCTTGGTTATATCCTATTCTCTGCCTTGGCGTATTGTCAAAAGGTCTCCTCATTCACCTTCATATTCTTCTTATCGAACTCTATAAACTCTCTGCGATTGCGTCCGAGGGTTAAACTGGAGTGTGGTTGGACAAATCTGTGAAGCGATAGCACCTTCCTTGCCCGCAGCAATTGCATCGATGGCAAATTTCTGGCCTGTGTAAACATCGCCCTCCCGACAAATATATCCGGTTCCGCCGTCTGATAAGTTACAGGATCCGCCTTAGCCGTTCCATTCACGTTAAACTCGACCTTTTGTTCCTTCCAGCAGCTGCTTCAGTCAACCTTCTGGCCTATGCGGTACAGTACTGTAGTACATTCCACATCTGCAGTTACTTCGTCGTCGAATATTGGGGCAAATCTTCCATCGTCATCTCTAACACTTAGGCATTTTCTAAAGGATATTACTGCACATGCACCATCATGTTTCGACACAGAGACAGGCCCCCATCCGCCGTGGATATTCACTCCATCGCGTTCACATTCGCCTCTGTCCTCTACACCGAGGCATATCTTCATATGCTTCCAGCGAATACATGTCTACCGATTCAGCGCCCGATCTAACAGCTGTTCTGGCAACATCACATGCAATATTGCCACCTCCGATTACGACCACCTTGCCACTGAGCTTAACGTCCTCTCCTACATTAACCTTGCGCATAAAGTCGATACCCGCCATGACACCATTTGCGTCTGAACCCGGAATCCCAAGACTTCCTCCAGACTGCAATCCTATTGCAACATAGAAGCCCTTGTACCCCTCTCTGAGGTTCAGAAACAGTTACATCCTTGCCCACTCTATCCCGCATCTGAATTCGACACCGAGCTCATGCGGTACATTGATCTCTGCTTCTATTACGTCCTTCTCCCAGCCTGAAGCTTGGAATTCCGTTCATGAGCATACCGCCGGTTCTGTGTTCTTTCTCGAACACCGTCGGCTTATATCGCTGACTGCCAGATAGTACGCTCAGCTGAGTCCGGCCGGACCGCCACCTATAATTGCAATTTTTCTTCAAATTCTCCTCGAGACCTTTGGGATGACCTTGCTTGGGACGAATCTCGTCTCGCTGTCCAAAATCCTGCTGAGCTATGAAGCGCTTTTACCTCATCAATCGCTACAGCTTGATCAACGGTACCTCTGGTACATGCGTCTTCACATCTCCTGTTGCAAATTCTGCCGCAAACTGCAGGAAAGGATTGTCCCTCTTAATCAACTCAAGAGCTTCAGTATACTTTCCTTGAGCCGCCAGCTTCAAATAACCCTGAACAGCTATGTGTGCGGGACATGCGGTCTTACATGGTGACGTTCCTGTATCATAACAATTAATTCGATTATTGTCCTTATAATCAAGATCCATTTTTCTCTGCCCCATTTTTCCAGAGATGGCAAAGACGACTTGGGATACTGACGTCGGTACCATCCGCCTTACATAGCTTCTGTCCGAGCTTAACAGCTCCTGAGAGCAATGCTCAACGCAGCGTCCGCATGCAACACACTTATCTTTCTCCACTCTTGCAACGTATGCAGAACGTGACATATTAGGGATTAGAAGAGCAAAGATGTACGGAGTGCATAACATACATTTACGTTACAGTTACATATAGCGAAAATCTTCTGATCACCGTCTGTATTTGTAATCTGGTGTACGAACCCGTTGTCTTCCGCCTTCTTAAATATAGCTAAGTACTTCTTCCTTAGTTATGTAGCGTCCGCCCTTCTTGGTCTCTACTACGTAATCAGCCATATCTCCGACAGCTATACACCAATCATTAAAATCATCAGCACAGCCTTCATCGTAAGTGCGATTAGACTTACGACATGAACAAGGACTCGCCGCATACTTCCCTTCGTATTTTTCCAGCCAGTGCGAAATGTGCTCTACGATACAGATTTCTCCTCCATAGATATTGCCTGCTCTACGGGGATTACGTGCATCCCTATACCCGCTCCGCCCGGAGGTACAATCTTGGTAACATTTTCAAGCGGCAGGAATGTCATCCTTTCGAACAGCCTGCCGAGCTCCGGATGCTCTGCCATATTGGTTTCATGCATTGCTGCAAATTCGCCAATTCCCGGCACAAACATAGGCACTAGATACCTCTTCTTGTGCTCCGGTTTATTCCATCAAGATTCTCATAGTTATACTCTATTACACCTTGCTCCGACATATGATCTATAAGCTCCCTGCAATGCGACTCATCCATTCCCGACAGCCTATGAATTTCCTCAAAGGTCTTGGGTTTCCTCACGCCCAGCTTGAGCGCCAGCTCAGCTTCCTCGTCGGAAATCAGAGCGGCAAGCCCCCAGTACTCGGATCATCCTTCGTAATCTTCTTAAACCCCAGATGCTGGGGTACCCTGTCTGTCACCTGCTTCGCGAGCTTTAGCTATAGGCTCGCGAAGCAGTCCGTCATCCTTACAGTCCGGTCTCATGTTGCCGGCAATCTTGTCATAATCTATCATACTGTTCTCCCTGTCATCCTGTAATTATATGATCGAATATTCTACCTAGGCGGCTCTCAGCATAGCCTCTTCAAAGTCGTGTGTGCCGCTGAATACCTCGTGCTTGTATGGATTAATTCCCTGTGCCTTGGCTCTCTTGATGATATAGGCTAATGCTGCCAGATTTACCAGAATAGATGCGACAGCCACAATGCCTCCGGCCCTCGGATCGACTGCAGTTGGATGAACACCACTCTTCATAAACCCATCGGCATATAGGCTTGGGATAACCGAGAAATTGCTGTAATCCTGGAACATTGGAACACCTGCGCAAACATGCACCATGTTGCCAGTGTATTTGCACGATTCTGAATCCATCCGCCTTTGTTCCAGAATATTGCTGCAAACGTAGGTGCGAGCAGCAATGCAAAACCGCAGTACCAAGTGGGTAGGCAGATTAAGATATGTGATTCAGTTCCATACGTCATAAGCAACGATAAATACCCATGTCATATCCGGCCACAGCATGTCATCACGCTTTTGGATTGATAGATTCCCCACCAACCGGTCATACAGAATATGTTGATAAGTCCTGCTATTCCATTTGCGACGTTCCACCAGCCACCGTAAAGCCACACGCCCTCGGAAGACAACCACCATCTCGACCCTGTATTTGCAAGAGCCACTGATCCTCTGATCGCACTCTCAAAGTCACTACATACGGCGATGATGATGTTGATAGCAACAATTACAAACGGGAACACCTTGAACCACTCCGTCTTACCGATGCCCTTCTTATATTTAAGCATCATGAACCCGATACAGCCTGCTGTTGCTGCATACAGCTTCGCATAGTGGAACCAGCTAGTCATGTGGACGTAAGTTGGGTTGTTAAGAGCCCAAGATGCGCCATGAGCGGCTCCTACGTAAATTGCAATAAAATAAACTGTCAGCGCTGCCGGCAGTGCAAGAAAGAAGAAATACCCGCAAGCTTGGATCTTCTCTCGATTTCATTAGTAATAATTAATCCGGCAAAAACCAGCACCCATCCGATTACCTGATAGAACGAATGCTCGCCATAAACTTGAAATAACATACAGCGCCTCCTTATTATAGTAATTCAGCCAGTAATTGATGACTCGATATCTCAACAGATTTTAATGTTTGATATCTTTTTATCAATTATAGTTCTCATTTACATTGTGCGGCAATTCAAAAATGTGCTAATATTTATTCCACAATGGCATAAGCACTTGAAGTCCAAGGAGACCGACTATGAATACGGATTACATCATAGAATTTGTAAGTTTGGCAAATAATCTCAGTTTCAGCAAGACTGCCGAGGAGTTATTCATCTCTCAATCCTCATTGTCAAAACACATACGCTCTATGGAAAAAGAGCTTGGTACACCACTATTTATTCGAACCACGCGTTCGATAGAGCTCACGGATCAGGGTCGACTATTTCTGCCATACGCAAAACAAATTGCTGAATTGTGCGCTTCATATACCAATGAGCTTAAAGCATTTTCCGGAGAAGGCAGCAACTCCCCTTACCTTAGGAGTTATTTCAATCCACAATACTACAACTTTTGCAAGCTACGCATGATTGGATTCATGGTAACTGAACCGGAAATCAACCTGAGCCTCATAGAAGCAGATGAACTCGGTCTGCTTGAGATGTATAATAAGCGAAAATTCAATCTGTTTACAGCCTTCCCACCCGGCCCTCGGACCGGTGATTACGAATTCTTGCCTATGGTGGAAACGAGATTCGTTGCGCTGCTTAACAATTCACATCCTTTGGCAAATAAGGAAAGCTATCTCCCTCAAAAGATCTATCGGGTAGAAGATGCTGATACCCGGCAGGAATTCAACGCTCCAGACAATAATCAAAAGATGCCATGCTCTCTGAAGGACTCGCATTTAATCCAACATATGAGGGCAGTTCAATTGGGAGCATCGAGCCTCCTCAAGACCGGGAAGGGCATCTCTTCATTCTGTTGAGTTTGCCAACAATATGCCTGATGATGCCAACATACGTGCAATACCGATTAACCCGCCGCTGAAGTTCATATACGGTATAGCACATAGACCAATCGATGAATTATCAACCAGCGAAAAAATATTTGAACTATCTCGAACAATTTTTCGCTTGGCAAAAGGTAAGAAGCCTGTCAGCACAAGCATGTGACAGAAAAAGAGCCTCGATGGGCTCATACTCCTGTGCGAACAGCTTCTTAATTATTGTGCCTTCGTTCAATATTCTCTTTTCTTTTCCGCAACCCTCCGGTAATCTCCCTGTCCAGAACAAGCTCCTTAATATTGAGGTCTACGCGCTTGACCTGAAACGAAGTCATACTCTCAACGCTTCGCTTGACATCTCGCTGCAGATTGATGCAAGACCGCATGCAGTCAACTGTCTTGCGTATCTTGAGATCGAGCACAATAACGAAGCTTCCTGTCCTGCTATTGTTATAATAATTGGTCACCTTGATATTGCGCCCGTACTGCCGGGAAACAATTCGGATGATATCCCTGACCACATTCTCATTAATCGTATAATTTCCGTTGAAGCTGTACTGCGGCATCACGACAGTTTTCTCGTAACCGTCGGTCTCATCGTTGCTGAGCGTCAGGGTTCTGATAAATCTCTGAGGATTCATGAAATATCCTGCAAAATCGCGCTTCAAGTCTCCCATCGGTGCCGGAATCACGTGTTCCCCGTGATTATTCCGGCGGTCAGAGGCTATCCTCCTCTCACCGGCACTGGTAAAATCTTCTATATACAGCCTCTTGACAGCTCTGGGGAGCTCCAGCGTATCTGTAATGATATCTACCATGCGGTCTGAGGTGCCCAAAACGAGTATCCTCTTAATCTTTAGAGCTTTAATCTTCTTCTGACGTCATTTCTCTGATCTTCATAGTTAAAGAGTGCTGTACGCATCGCCTTGGCTCTGGATTCACATTTCTTGGCAGAACTGCCGGCTACTATTTTATTTCTGTATATCAAAAGGCCATCATCAATGATGGCTGCTTTTCGTTTTTCCTTAGCAGCTCTGATATAGCTTGGTAGCTCTTTCCTGTTCCACTTTTTCCTGTAAATGAATAAACCTTCATACCTTATAAGACCGTTGAAAACTTTATAAAAAGTTAACTTTATCAAACCTATTGTATCATGTTACAATGCAAACGTAGAAAGACAAATGACGTTTTAGACATAGGAGGATTTATTGTAAACATAAGATTAGCGAAGATTGCATCAGCTGCGGTGCATGTGCAGATGGTTGCCGGTAGAGGCTATTTCAGAGGGCACACCTTACGTAATCGATGCAGATGTTGCATTGACTGCGGAGCTTGTGCAGATGTATGCCCTGTGAGGCGCACCTTCACAGGAGTAATCCCTAGGGGGATGAACCAAAGGTAGAATATTTCCCCTGCGTGATGCGCAGGGGATTTTTCTTTGCCTAGACGGTCTTTCTTCTGCATAAAATTACCGAATTAACTACCATCACGTTTTTGTCCTATAATCCTTCTATAGCTCCAACGCGTTTTTGTCCTATAACTCCGATCCTAATCTAACAGGCTATGCCGACGGTTTTATTGATTCACCTCGCTATCGCTCGGCAAATCACTGCACAGCAGATACAAAGAAAAAACGACTGTGCACTGCCACAGCCGCAATTTTCTTAAGCGCCGAAAACTACTTGTCGATTCTTCAAGCTCATTGCTTCTGATCATAAACGATAACGTATGCAAGCTGTCGCTCAGATGAACATTTTCAACCGCAACGTGCTCCGGTACGTCGAGATCGAGCGGAGCAAAGTTCCAGATGCCTTCTATTCCCGCATCGACAAGGACATTTGTAACCTTCTGCGCATTCTCACGATTTACACAGATAATCGCGATATCAATATTGTTCTCCTTAACGAAATCGCTCATCTCAGAAAAATCGCGAACAAGCACATCATTGATGCTTAGTCCAACAAGCTTTAGGATTAACATCGAAAAAGTCCTACGATATTGAATCCAATCTTGTAATAATAAGTGTAGTTCGTGATTGCCTGACCAAGATTACCAATACCAACTACGATCGTCTTATACTCACGGTCAAGTCCTAAAATCCTGTTAATCTCATTGAACAGAGAATCAACAGTATAACCATAGCCCTGCTGGCCGAAGCCACCAAATGTATTGAGATCCTGTCTAATCTGAGATGCAGTATAACCAATAAGCTCACTTAATTCATTAGAAGATATCTTCTGACCCCCTGCTTGCGTAGTTCGTTTAAATATCTTCTATACCTTGGTAATCTGCGAATAATCGCATTCGATACCTTTGTGTTGCTGCTTTTTCTATAAATACTTCCACCCCAATTTGACAATTTTCATATTATTACTTATGTGAATCTACGTACTCAACCAGATCCTTTACGGTCTCAAACTTCTCAGCATCTTCGTCCGGAATATCGAGTCCATATGCTTCCTCAACACCGAGAATAATCTCTACAGCGTCGAGCGAATCTGCTTCGAGATCCTTCATCAGGTTAGTGTCCATCTGAACCATATCAGCATCTACACCAAGCTGCTCGACTACAAGATCTCTAACTGTATCCAAAAGTCATAGCGTAACCTCCTTTTTGAAATTCAGGTTAATTATAAATTATACAATTGATACTTGTAGTTTTTATCAATCCTGCAACATCAGCCATTCGTCATACACGCCTTCTAGCTCGGCCTTGAGCGCATCTGCTCTATCTCCTGCCTCCCGCAGATAGAATACATCAGTGCCGTGCTCCGGCTTGCACATCTCTGTCTCAATTTCATCTATCTTGGCCTCGAGATCATGAATGACACCTCAGCTCGACAATTTTGCGGGCTCTACGGCGTTCTTCAGCCTCCTGCTCCTTGCGCAGCCTGCGTTTCCTCTTCTGCACTTAGCGCGGAAGTCTGCGTAGTAGATGAAGGTTCATTTATATTAGGGATCCTGCTCATCCTGATCCAGCCGGGCACTCTTCTCCAGATAATAGTCAAACTGCCCTTGTATTCCCTGATGCCGTCCCGTCTAAGTTCGAGAATCCTGTCCGGAATTTTTGCTAAGCAGATAACGATCATGAGACACAATCAGCACGGTGCCCTTGAACTCCGTGATGGCCGTTCGACGATTTCCTTGATTCGATGTCCAGATGATTCGTCGGTTCGTCGAAAAGGGTAAAGTGTTGGCACCGGACAGCATCAGCTGAGCAGCGACAATCTGGCCTTTTCACCGCCCGAAAGCGAGGAAACGCTCTTAAACACATCGTCACCTCTAAACAGGAACCTGCCCAGAATATTGCGCATCTCTGTATCGGTGTACGGGTGATAAGCGTTTTTATCTCACTAGCACTGTCTCGGTGTCAAAGTCGAGGCAGGAGCTGCCCTTGATCGTAATATCCAAAATCGACATTATGCCCCTATCTTGAGATACCCGTCATCAGCCTCCTCTTCTCCCATGATGATGCGCATAAGAGTTGTCTTGCCAACTCCGTTTTCGCCGATAAAGCAGATTTTCTCGCCGCTCTTGACATCGAATTTGACGTTCTCAAATAGCTGCTTATCACCAAAGCTCTTGGACAACGCCTCTGTCATGATTACGTCCTTGCCGCTCTGAAAGTCGGCATCGAGACAGCTTTTAGCTCTGGCTAGCTGAGCTCCGGCCTCATCGAGCACGTCTAGGTGCTTAAGTCGTTTTTCTCTTGACCGGGCACGTTTTACCAGATGCTCCGTGTTATGCTGCTTGAATCGGCGGATGATCTCCTCCTGACGGGCTATTTCCTTCTGCTGTTTCTCATACTCACGGCGCATCACCTCTTCACGTTCATCGCGCTTCACAAGGTACTCTGAGTAATTTCCACGGTAATCCACGAGGTGAGTTCTGCGCATGTCGAAGATGCGACTGACAATACGGTCCAGAAAATATCTATCGTGAGATACAGCTATAATCGTCCCCTCAGAGCTTCGAGGAACGACTCAAGCCGCCAGCATCTTGAGATCGAGATGATTGGTCGGCTCGTCGAGCATCAGTATATCCGGCTTCCTCAGCACACATGCGCGCAAACGCGCCAGACGTGTCCTACTCTCCACCCGAGGCATGCTTATCTCCTTGTCATGAGTCTCAGGATCCGTCCCATGCTCGCCAGTACTCCTGTAAGCTCGCTCTTAGTAGGCATACCCTCCCGCCAAATTATACTCGTCCATCAGATGAGTGTACGTCTCCAGATTCTGATCGAACCCGGGATTGCCAGTATCGGAGATAGCCTTTTCCAGTCTGGAAATTTCCTCTTCCATCTCGTGGAAATGCGTAAAGGTCTTGGCCGCTTCTTCAAGAACTGTCCCCTCTGAGAAGAAATGATTTTTCTGCTTTGAGACACCCGACGACGTAGCCGCTGCACTGAAAACAGCTGCCGCTTGTCGGTTCATTCTCACCGGAAATGATGCCGAGAAGCGTAGTTTGCCGGCTCCATTCGGACCGACAATGCCGACTCTATCACCTTTATTGATGGAAAAGCGAAAATATCCTCCAGGATGATGTCAGTTCCATATGACTTTGCATATATCTTTTGCGGACATTACAACGCCATAGCTAAAACTCCAGTCCGGGACACGCGTCCAGCGACATATCCGCGAACTCTCCTTTCTTCATCTGATAATATGCAGAGCAGGCAATCATCGCACCGTTATCAGTGCACGAGTATCTGCGCCGGCTTGAGAATCTCGATCCCCTTCTCAGCGCCCTTGTGCTCCAGCAGCTCTCTCAGCCTGCTGTGGCTGCAACTCCTCCTGCTACGACAACCTTATTGCTGTCGTACTCTACCGCAGCAGCTATAGACTTATCGTCAATAACCTCCATTATGGACTCCTGAAATGATGCCGCAAGGTCCGGTACATTAATCTCGCGTCCGCCTGTCTCTCGTTGTTGATATAGTTGAGCACCTGAGTCTTGAGGACCGCTAAAGCTAAAATCATAGCTGCCATCCTCGAGGTACACTCTTTTAAACTCTATTGCACGCTTGTCACCTTCACGAGCCGCCTTATCTATCTTAGGGTCCTCCCAGGTATCCCAGACCTACAACTCAGGCAACCTTATCCATAGCCTCTCCGGCTGCATCATCGCGCGTCGCGCCGAGTATCTTGTACCTCGTTGTAATCATTGACCTTAATAATATTTGTATGGCCGCCGAAACCACCAGTCCGATAAAGGGTGGCTCCAGCTCCTTGTACTCCAGATAATTTGAGGTGATATGACCATGCATGTGATTAACCCCTGACAAGAGGAATGCCCTTGGCCCAAGCCATAGCCTTTGCTGTTGCCACACCTACAAGAAGTGCTCCGACAAGTCCTCGGCCCGCACGCGACACCAATCAAATCCACCTCATCAATCGTGATTCCGGCCTCATCCAGAGCCCGCTCAATTACTCCGTTGATATTCTCCAGATGACGCCTCGAAGCTATCTCAGGTACAACACCTCCGAATTTCGTATGAATCGCAATTTGCGACGATATGACATTTGCAAGCACCTCGCGGCCGTCCGCCACTATACCAACCGCAGTCTCGTCACAGCTAGATTCTATTCCCAGTGTAATATGCTTGTTCGATGCATAATCACCTGTCTCCTCTTCATAATCAACGCATCCTCGCCATTGTCGAGATAGTATCCCGACGCACACCGCACTCTGTAAATCCGCATTTTTTGTAAAGCTACATTGCCGGTTCGTTGCTCGCCCTAACCTCGAGATTGATGGTATAGACGCCGCCTGCCTCGAGCCTCCTGATCATAGACATGATAACAGCCTTTCCGATGCCTCGTCTGCGAAATTCCCCGCTCACAGCTATGCTGTTGGATCTGCTTCATCCAAAACCGTCCATATATCCGCATATCCTGCAAATTCACCGTCATACTCCGCTACCAGCACCATCGAGTTGTCGTTCTCCACGATATCGTAGTGCAGCGCGTCCTTGCTCCAAGGTATGGCAAAGGTAGCTACATCGAGCGCATATATTGCATCCAGATCTTCAGCCTCTGCTGTTCTCACCAGAACGTGTGAAGCCTCGTTACAAACCGCATCTAACATTGGAGTTTACCTATCTTGCTGCTCAGCGTTCCTGACTCAAGGCGCATCTCTGCCTCGCTCTCTCATATAGTTAGGGATGAGCTGTTTTCGAATTCACGACCGCACCTGCACGAAACCGCCTCAGTGCCAGCCTTGCAATCGGTGCGGCATCCGATATCGCCAATCTACCGGCGCGAGTACAAAAGCTCCTGCATTACGAATCTCGGTTTCATACTGCATCCGATTCCGTCACCGACAAATACAAGCTCCGAATCAGTGACCTCCATCTGCTTAACCGCATTGAGAAATTCATCTATCATATATTGACGCTCCTCAATCACAGCCTTATAACCTTTGCCGGCTCGGACAAACAGGGCTCCATATAGCTGCCCCTTCTAGCGTTGATGATAGGTGCAAAAATACCTGACCGTCGGCTCAACATGCTCATCCGCCAGAGCTGCCATTCCCTCGAGAGAAGATACCGCAACACAAGGTAATTCGAGCACCTCAGCTATGGCTCTCGCAGTAGATACACCAATCCTTATGCCGGTAAATGAGCCCGGACCTATCGAGGCTGCAACTGCGCTCAGCTTGTCAGGGATAATTGCTTCGTCCTGCAGACACTGATCAACAAGCACCATCACATCCTGTAAGTGATTCATCTCCTCATTAGAGCTTCGCGATACAGCCTTAGCAGCTCCATCAATAAGAGCAACTGACCCATATTTTCCTGTAGTCTCAATACTTAGAATATACATCTGTAAATTCTCTCCCCTTGATTTTCGCCGTACTTGATAATTATCACCTTTGCCTTGTCAGGAATGACATCGGCGACCAGGTCAGCCCATTCGACGACGCACACGCCGTTTGAATAGAAATATTCATCAGCGCCGATATCCAGCAGATCATCCCCACCGGACAATCTGTAGACATCAAAATGGAAGAGCGGCAATCTACCGCTCTTGTACTCTTTGACAATATTGAAGGTTGGACTGTCAATATTTTCCGTAACTCCCAGACCTTTGGCGATATACTTTGTCAAAGCTGTCTTGCCTTACCGAGCGCCCCGATGAGGGGCAACTATATCGCCCGGCTTCAGCTCTGAAGCCAGATTCAGTCCAAACTCTTCAGTAGCTTGCTCATTTTTAATATGTACAATCCGTTCTTGATCACTCATACGTTGTTCCTAACCCTACCTGCAGCAGAGATTGTATACGGTAGCCGCAAAGATATTTGCCATCCTGCTATATGAATCAGCGAAATCCTCTCGTCAGTCATGTGCATTCTGGTCCTCTTCCCAAGGAAACAGTGCTCCGAATGCAGAACTCTGTTGAAAGTGCTGCATAAGTTCCTCCACCGATTACGATAGGCTCGCTATCCTTATCTCCTGAATACTCCTTGTGTGCAGCCATTGAGGTCTTGACAAAAATCGTCCTCAGGATCGATAGTAGATAGACTTCTCATCCATGACCTTGACGATGCCTGATTAGCGCCCAGTACGCTCTCAATCCCACTATAAACCTCCGTACTGTCAAAAAGTAACCCGGAATTCTGATGTTTATCTCCATCGTAGCTACTTCATCGTTAATCTCCATGTACCCACGTTCACAATCAGCTTGCCTGATTTATCATCTGCAAGCTTACCCCAATCTCTCACCGTTGAGGTCAAACCCAATGTGGTCATTGTAAAAATCTATGAATTCTGTTACGTCATCACCTGCAAATTTCAGCTTTCGAGGAATTCCATCAGAATACTGACAGCATTTAGTCCTTTTTCGGAATTGATCCATGAGCTGCGAGTCCATGAGCCTCGACAGCTAACGATGTACCTGTCTTTTTGGCAGAGATATCATATCCGCTCTCCTCTGCATGCCTCTTAACCCGCTCTGAAATCTCATCATATTTTGTTTCTATCCTCGGAAGCGAGCACAGCTCTTGCCTGACGGGTACTGCATTGCAGCCAAGCCGCCCTGCAGCTTGCTGATAACCAATCCTTCCTTGGGAGTATGCTTCTTGAGCTTCTGAGCTATATCAAAAGAAAGAATTCCTTTCTCTCCGTTGATAACCGGAAAGTTAGCATCCGGAGTAATTCCAAAATCAGGAAGGCTTGCAACATCTCTGTAATGCTCAACGCTCTGCTCCATGACTCTTCATCCAGTCCGACAATTATCTTTATGTTCTTCTTAGGCGTAATTCCTGCATCCCTGATCGCCTTAATAGCGAACAGTCCGGCCATAACCGGGCCCTTGTCATCAGATGTTCCACGGCCGTACATATATCCATCCTCAATAACAGGATTGAAAGGACCGTACATCCAGTCATCAGCTGCCGGAACGACATCAAGATGTCCGATAATACCAAATGTTTCGTCTCCGGGATCACCGGGAACACTATCTCCCTGCCTAGTTATCATAGTTGTGAACTTCAAAAGCCCATGCGCTTGCCAAGCTCCAGGAAATGTACGAGCGCATCCTGCACCCCTTTTCCAAATGGATACACTCTCTCCGTCCGGAGTTCTTACGGCATCAGACATGGCGCTGTTGATTCTTACCGAATTGGCGAGCTCTTTCAATCATTTCAGAATTTAACTTCTCTAAATTCTCAATGTAACCCATTTCTCTTGACCCTATTCCCTTTACTTGAATTACCAGCCCGCAGTTATCTTCTATCTTCAGCCTGATAATAACACGTGTATCTTTTGTATTTCCCCGCTTACAGAGTTTACTTTATCTTCTCCATTGTCTGTGCCACGGTCGTATCGTTCGTTACGTACAGCGAAATAATATTTCCTTCTTAATAGTTGAAAGGTTTACCGACTTGACCGGATTTCCGTCCTTGTCGAATGAACACTCCGGTTACCCCCCGCACATCCGATAGCTTTGACAAAGCCTTCCGGATATCATCCAGCTTGGTCGAGTGGCCTTGTTGATTGCATCAATCGCAATCAAATATGAATCATAACCAAAGAGCAGCGTTGCTAGTCGGTTCATTATCATCACCGTACTTGTTGGCATACTCAATCAGGAATCTCTGAGTTTCAGCAGTGATTGACTTGGTAGTAGTCTTGCCGGCACTAAATACTGAATCTGACGGAAACACCACCTTTATATTAGGATGTTTCTTCATCATTCGGTAAAAATCCTAGTCATTCCATGTTGAATTCCTGACAAAGGTTATATTGCCTTCAAGTTTTTCCTTTTCGACAGTCTTAAAGAACAGGTCTGCCTTTCTGTTCCAAACGGAATAAATACCAGTCTGCACCGGATTTTTAATCTTCTTCACCAGCTTCTTGTATCCGGCAAATCAATGTTTATATCCTCTTATAAACTATCGACGATGTAGGTTCTGATTGCGCATCACCTGCTGCAGCTGTCTCAAGTTCACTGAGTTTGGAATTAAAGCCCTTAAAAGTGCTGTGTTTGAGCTGTCGTTTCTGATGGAGTGTCGCTATCTTGCGAGAATTGAGTACGCTATATGCATATTCAGCAAGTCCTGCACCTCTCTGCGATTCAGTTATTGAGCCTAAAATAATACTTGTTCTCTCTCGTAATCATGGATTTGCCGCAGAAGGAGTGATTGCCGGAATCTTGGCGCCTCAATGTACGGCGAGCTACCAGTAGGTTGGCCTCTCAGCGCTTCCGATAATCACAGTCGGCTACATCTTGATGAGGTTCTGAATGCAGTCTTAGCTGAATTGATATCCGACTGATTGTCGACCCTGACGAGGTTAATCTTGGATTCCATTTACATTACCGTATATCGAATTTTGCCAGCTCGATACCTCTAATCTCTTCCTCTCCCTGCTCCTTGAACTCACCCGAGCTGGGCTCATAGATACCGATATTGATAGTGTTGGTATCTCCGACAACCTTCTTGTCTATGTAAGTCTTTTTAAAATTGTCAAAGGTCGTGCAGCCGCTCAGCACTACTGCCAGTAGCAGCAGTAGCATCATCGCTGATGCCGCCTTAAATCTCTTGTTCCTAATCAATTCTCAAAGCCTCTTTCATATCTGCCTGTGTTTCAATAGTATTAATCTTACCGCGCAGCCTTGAAGCGCCCTTGATGCCCTTTGTATACCACGCTACAAATTTTCGCATCTCCCTGACCGCCGAGTACTCGTCCTTGAGTTCAACCAGTGCATCAAGATGTCTTATCATCATATCACTTATCTCGCTGACGGTCGGATTCGCCGAATTTCATCTCCGCGAAGTGCCGCGTCGCTCTCCTAAAAATCCAAGGATTGCCCATCGCACCTCTTGCAACCATGACAAAATCACAGCCTGTCTCCTCCATCATGCGGACGCCATCCTTGCCATTAAATACATCGCCGTTTCCTATCACGGGGACGGACACGGCTTCCTTGACCGTCCTGATTATATCCCAGTCAGCGCTTCCGTATAGAATTGCTGACGAGTCCTGCCATGCACGGCCACCGCAGCGCTCCGGCACTCAGTAGCCTTTGCAACCTCACGGGCGTTGATCGAAGCAGCGTCAAAGCCCTTTCTAATCTTGACGGTTACCGGCTTATCCGAGTTCTTTACCACAGCATATACCACGTCATATACCAGTTCAGGATCCTTCATCAGCGCCGCCCCATCTCCGTTCTTAACTACCTTGGGAACGCGGCCCATATTGATATCAATGATAACATTTGGATGCGAATTGAGCATACATGCAGCCTCCGCCATCACCTCCGGCTCACTGCAAATATCTGAACGGCAGTCGGCCCTGCGTCTTCGGAATATACAGAAGAGCTGGAGTCTTCCTATCTCTGTAGAAGAGACCCTTTGCACTCACCATCTCTGTGCAAGTCATAGCAGCGCCCTGCTCAGTGCACAGCATGCGCATGACTGCGTCGGTGACGCCCGCAAGCGGCGCCAACAAGAAAGGGTTATGCAGCTCTACACCGCCTATAACGTATCTGCTATCTGACATTATTAACGTTTCTTTCTCTGTGATTTGTTTTCTCATAAATCAGAACCAGTCCATCAAGTGTCAGTCTCTTCTCCACGACATCAATGCAGTTAATTCCATTCTCTACCATGGTAGCCATGCCACCGGTTGCGATAACCTTGATATCATCGTAGTTCTTGCCGTAATGCGTTACAAGTTCCTTCTTCATGCCTCCAACGATATATTCTGTAAGTCCCATGTGTCCGTACACGAGACCTGACTGCATACTCTCGATGGTATTCTTGCAAATCATGTTGCCGGGAGCCTCAAGATCTACGTTGGGCAGCTTTGCAGTCTGCTCAAAAAGCGCCTTTGCGGAAATCTTGATTCCGGGCGCAATCGTGCCGCCAAGGTACTCTCCGTCCTCGGTGATAGCGCAGAACGTCGTAGCCGTCCCGAAATCGATGACAATAAGCGGTCCATCATATGCGTGATGTGCAGCAACTGCATTTACAATTCTATCAGAGCCAATCTGTCTGGGATCGTCACACTTAATCTTGAGCCCCGTCTTAACACCAGTCTCAACAACTAGCGGTGACACGTGCAGATACTTGAAGCACATATGCTGCAAGAAAAGCAGCGAAGGCACGACCGAGGAAATAATCACATCGTCGATGTCGGATGGGTCAAGACCCTCATGTAATAAACATCTGCTCGACTAGAATCCCATATTCGTCTGCACTTCGCCTACTATCAGTGGCAAGTCGCCAGCTGGTAATGAGCTTCGACTTGCTAAATACGCCTATTACTATATTTGTATTCCCTACATCTACAGCCAGAAGCATTTTAGCGATCCTCCATTCTCCTTAGCGCCAGTGCTATGGTGAGACCGGGAATAATTCTATTGCCGGTCAGCTCCGCCCGAGAATCTCGTTGATTCGCTTTAGTCTGTATTGAACTGTGTTGTTATGAATACTCATAAATTCAGCAGTTTTGTTGCTGTTCATGCCCGCATCAAGCACAAATGTCTCCAGCGTCTCCAGCAGCAATCTTCCCTTGTTGAGCGATACCTCTCTCTCGAAAGGCTCGAGCAGATCGAGATAAATCTTTTTGAGCACTGTTGCTCTGCATCTGGATGTTGATACAGTTGCAAACCATCGACATTTCATACTTGGTAACACCCTCTTATACGGGAATACCGCTCGACGTCATTCCAAGTCTCATTTATCATCTTAAAGCCTTCAATTGCACTATCCAGCTCTTCGATGCCGGTCGAGTGGAAGATTCTCACATCCTTGCGACCCTCCTTGAGATCATCGTACATCTTGAGGCAGTCGTTCTTAAGCTGCATGCCCTTGTCTTCGCCTGTGTCGGCGTAAATCATACCGTAGTATTCATTGCCTTCAATCAAAGGCAGTATTCCAAAGCCCTTTTCAGCCTTATACTTCTCGAGAATATCCTGCGAAGTGCTGTTGTTTATTCCATTTGCATAGAACACGCTGATGAACTGTTTATTTTTGAGTCCGGCCTCATCGATCAGAGTGTAGCAGAACGTCAAATCACCTCTTATAGCCGACTTGATAAACTCTGCTCTCGAGTCTCTTTCAGGCGTGTACTTCCACATTCCCATTGCAAGCTCGATAATCTCAGCGAGCTTCTTAATCTCTGTCGCCGAGTAGTTATCTTCGTTGTCGACAATCATCAGAATGTGCTTCTCATTGTTGATATCAATGGTCCCCAGTAAGTGATGACATCGTTGATCTTGACTGCAAGTGAATATCGAAGAGTGAGATACATCTCTTCTTGGCCTGAACTATCGCGTTATCTATAGTCTCCTCATGACGAGTCTCGATAGTCAGAATCGGGTTGAATTCTGTGGTCATAAGGATAGCCTGATAATCGTTATTGATGGCAGCTTCCTTGAGGGCGCTCTGGAGTTGCTGTGCTTCTCAAAATTGAGAAGATGATAGATAGTGTTGTTAAGAATATTGTCGCTGTAATTATGTCCGTACAGAATCTTGTCCAGAACCTGTTCCATCAGCAGCATATGTAATCTCCTTATCATCCCGGAACGACAACGATGAGGAGTCCGTTGTCCTCGGCTGTCTTGATAACCTTAGGATCAACGGCTCTAACACCCTCTTCGTTGAGGAAAATTACGAGTGTGGCGATTGCCTTTTTGCCGAAGCCTACCACTATACGGCACTGAGCATCGATATCATCCTTGCAATTCCAGAAATGGGTCAGAACCATCTGTTCTTTAATTCCGTTACGTTCGATTCCCTTTTCATAATCAATCTCGTCGAAAACTGAGAGCGTGCGCACCCTTCGATCCATCTTTCTCTTGCATGAAATACGGTGCTGCCTTTAAAAGCGTCCAAATTAAGGCAATCTTCTACGGTTATCCTCATAATCTTGCTCCTCAATTACTGCTGATCAGAATCCTTGTGCTCATCAGCAGCTTCAGTATCTGTCTTCACTTCGTCATCTGTTGTAGCTTCAGTTGTACATTCTTCCTCTTCAGCGGCTTCAGGCTGCTTTTTCAGAATCCTCCGTGCCTTCTGCAAAAAGTCGATTCCTCAAATTTCAGATCCCCGACCAGCACAGACTGTAACTCCTTGAGTCTTTCCTCCGCCTCAGCGCGTCTCGCTCCTCTAGCTTCTCACTCTCCCTTAGCCTCAGCCTCGTTCATCTCAGCGATTTCCTCCTCACGAGCCTTTACATTGTCAGCTAACTCCTCCGAGTAACCTTCCCATCGTACAGGTCGTTGAACTGCTCACCATCCAGAGTCTCCACAGCTCAGCAGAGCCTGAAACAACCCTCTCAAAGAGCCTCGTCATGCTCCTTGAGAATTGCGGTTGTGTCTACGTAGCAGCTCTCCAGGATGTGCTTGATCTCGTTATCGATTTCAGACGCTGTCTCTTCGAATAGTTCTGTCTGGTGGACAGGTCCTTTCCCAGAAAAACCTCCTCGTTAGAGCTAAAGCTTACAGGCCCCAGCTTCTTGCTGAATCCGTATTTGGTAATCATCTGTCTGGCAATTCCTGTTGCGTGCTCCAAATCGTTGCTTTTGCACCAGTGCTGATATCATCGAGCTTAAGCTCCTCCGCAACTCTTCCGCCAAGCAGATGCTTAATCATATTTACCATATCTCCCTTAGTCATGAAGAACTTCTCGTCCTCAGGCAATGACATGGTGAATCCACCTGCCATACCTCTAGGGATAATTGTAATCTGATGAACCGGATCCGATTTAGGGAAGCGACTTCATCACGATTGCGTGTCCGGCCTCATGGTATGCTGTCAGCTTTCGCTCAGACTCTGAGATAACCCTGGACTTCTTAGCCGGTCCGGCCATAACCTTGGTTGTAGCCTCCTCTATCTCATCCATTCTGATCTTGGTTCCGTTACGTCTAGCGGTCAGCAGTGCTGCCTCGTTGACAAGGTTCTCGATATCCGCCGGTGAGAAGCCCGGTGTTCTCCTTGCCAATACCTCAAGCGTAACGTCATCCGCAAGAGGCTTGTTCTTGGTATGAACCCTGAATATTTCCTCTCTTGCCTTTACATCCGGCATACCGATAACAATCTGTCTATCAAATCTGCCCGGACGCAGCAGAGCCGGATCCAGCACATCAGGTCTATTGGTTGCGGCAAGGATAATGATGCCGGCGTTGCCGTCAAATCCATCCATCTCCACAAGCAGCTGGTTCAGAGTCTGCTCACGCTCATCGTTACCGCCACCGAGGCCGGCACCTCTCTTACGGCCTACCGCATCAATTTCATCGATAAAAGATGATACAGGTGCATTCTTCTTAGCCTGTTCAAACAAAGTCCCTGACACGGGATGCACCAACTCCGACGAACATCTCGACAAAGTCAGATCCCTGAAATGGTGAAGAACGGCACACTGGCTTCGCCGGCCGTAGCTCGCGAAATGTAAGTCTTACCTGTACCGGGACTGCCTCACGAGCAGGACTCCTTCGAATCCTTGATCTAAATTGGAATATTTGGAAGGGTTCTTGAGGAAGTCTACTATCTCCTCCAGTTCTTCCTTCTCTTCCTTGAGTCCGGCAACGTCTTCAAATTTTATATTTTTGCCGTTTTCCTTGTACAGCTTCGCTCTGTTCTTGCCAAACTGAAACGCCTTGTTGTTACCTCCCTGACTCATCATAAAGTAGAACAGGAATCCAAAGTGCGACTACCATTATTATGGTTGGCAGAAGCGAGAAAAGTTGACACTGCTCTCCGGAGGATCGCTGGCCAGCTTGAGCTTCCCTCCTTAATCTGCGGGAATATGTAATTTGTCTCCAGCCAGTTAATCTCAATGGCGGAAGGAGCGTAAGCGTATTCCTTATCACCGTTCTTCAGCGTCGCAGTCATCTTGCGGTCTGTTATATTTAATTTCTCGTATTTACCCTTCTCTAGGTGAGTTGCAAAGGTTGAGAACTTTACTTCGGTGTTCTTATGTGCCCCGTCATAGCCTTTATAAAAAAAGTGGCAACTCGAGAACTACACGAATATAATCAAATATATTCCGAAATTCTTAGTAAATCTCTTCAATTATCGTACCCCTCATCTTTTAAAATTATGTTTTTGAGCTAAAATTTGTTATTTTGCACAAACTGCGGTGTTATTTTATCATACGTATTAGAACAGTTCAAGAAACAAAACCCTCTTTGAGTTGTCGTCAATCTGATATTTCTGTGAATATTTTCCCTCATCCGATAACGTTCGGATTTAAAATCATCACGCGGCAAAATCCACAGTATCTCGTCTCCGCATGCGATGAAATCGACCGTATCTCGAGCAGACTTTGGCACCTTCTCGTCGACCAGAAAAATCCTGCAGTTTTTGTTTCCCTTACCGACCGAGATGTAATCTGCAGGTCTTCGGGTTCTGAGTCTGATTGACAGCTTGGATAGAAGCTCCATTCCATCGCAGGGTTCATCAATTATGACTCCCTAGACTCAGCGAGCTTGTCGAGATCAAACGATGCAAATCGCATCGGAATCACAGCTTCCCTGTCCTATGTCCTCGCGCTTTACATTTTGAAACCTTTTTCCTGTACTCCTCCGCGCTTAAAATGAAAGGCGTCCGGATCGGCACGTCTTTCCCTTTTTGTAAGAACCTTTACGTCAGCCTGCGGCTGCCTGTCCGTCAGTACGAGCTCACCATATCTTCGTTCTGCAATTACTCCACCCGGTAGACTGCAGCTCGCCGACGGGCTGTCAGATTCTACGATAGAAACAATTGCATTTACGAGATCGTAGGTAGGATGTATATCATTCTCTTCCAGAATAATGGCTGCGACGCGCCGTTTTACCGCAGCATGCATCCCAATCAAAGGTCCGATGCGGTAATGAACTCGCACTTATCATCAGCTTCAAGCTCATGTTCATTATCATTGCACGTTCTACCTTTCCTTCACATACATCATCGGCAATCGCAGTGTTAACCTGACACGCGCAAAAGGCGTCCTCGGCAGCTTGCATCATGTAGTCATCATCGCAAGCTGCAGTCTCACTCAGTCTGATTATCGACTTCCTTAACGACGGATTAAATTTCTTCTCAGATCCGGTATTAGCTCAAGTCTAATTTTATTTCTGCTGTATATAGGCTTCTCATTGCTCTCGTCAATGTTGGGTTCGAGAGCTTTTTCCAATATATACTCCTCAATATCGCTTCGAGGAGTAGCAAGCAGCGGTCTCACCACCTTGTAACCATGCTCATCTAACCGCACCTTGGCAATACCGGCAAGTCCATGCACTGTTGTACCGCGAAGAATATGAAATAATACTGTCTCAACCTGATCGTCGGCGTTCTGTGCCACCGCAATCTTGATCCTATCTCTGTCCACTCCACCCGCCTCTACCGCCTTAGCAGCCTCAGCAAAAGACTCATAACGAACGTGACGGCCTGCCTCCTCCTCCGAAATTCTCTCCCTTAACGCTATTGCTCTACAATCATACACACGAAGTTCAAAGGGGACTCTCAGTTTATCGCAAATATCCTTAGCATGCTTTGCCTCTGCCTCGCAGTCTCCCGGTCTAATCCGGTGATTAACGTGTACCGCATAAAGGCTAAGGCTGTATGCGGACTTCATGGAATTCAACGCATAAAGAAGCGTCAGCGAATCGGGTCCACCCGAAAAACCGATAATTACCGAATCTCCTTTCGCTATAGTATTGCTAGCTATGATATTTCTTAGAATCTTATCCATCGTCTATGTTATCCGTACAAATTTATTATAATTTCACCTATCTGTCGCTGTCTATGTTGAAGAAACGCCTTGCGTTTGTAGACGTAATGCGCGCCGCTTCCTCATAGTCCAGGCTCTTGAGCAGCGCCATTCTCCTGACCGTGTATTCAATATATGGCGATCTGTTAGCTCTTCCGCGCTTAGGCTCCGGTGCCAGAAACGGTGCATCCGTCTCACTCATTATATACTCTAGCGGTATTCCCTTCAGCACCTCTACCGTTTTTCTCGCATTTTTGAAAGTCAGCGGTCCTCCAATTGAAAATGTGCACCGAGCTTTACATACTCACGCGCAAGCTCGAGCGATCCCGAGTAACAGTGAAGCTGCACTCTTGCATCGGAAATCATTTCACCGTTTTCATCCGGGCGCAATGGGAACCAGCTCTTGCGCTCCTCGCTGAACGCGCCTTCTTCGAGAAGAATATCCTTTGTCAGTCCATCTGCATCCCGCGTATGAATCATCATAGGCATCCTGAGCTCATTGGCAAGCCGTATCTGTTTTCTGAACAGCTCCACCTGTTCATCCCTTGAATCCTTCCCGTAGTAAAAATCAAGTCCTATTTCACCGACAGCCTGAACCTTGGGATTTTGCACCTGCAAGCTCTCTGATCGACTTCTACGTCGGCATCCGTGACAATCATTGCCTGATCCGGATGCAGTCCTACAGTCGCATAACACCATGGATAATCAGCCGCATCCTTTATAGCCTGCTTGGAGGATGCAACGGAATCTCCGACATCTATGATAAAGTCGACGTCGGATTCTGCGATTTCCTGCGCTCGTTCAGCCCTCTCAGCCTCGCTGAACTCTGCATAATTCAAATGAGTATGTGCATCAAACAGCATATAACTAATCCTTTTTCTCTATTATCAAAAACCTCAAGTATGAACTTGAGACTTCATTCGTTTTTATTTCTTGCGGTTATTTGATTTTATTGCAACCTTTTCCTGCTGTGTGTTTGAAAGGATTTCGATTTCTTGCGCCACATCCAGTCTAGGGAAGAGAGGATTACCTTTAGTGGACTCTTGCTCCAACCATCATGCGGAATACCTCAAGGTTAGACCACTCAGGCTCTACGTCGGAGAGTCCAAGCTGATCTCTCATCCTCTCGGATGCAGTATGCATGTAAGGGATAATCAGAATCGAAATCATTCTAAGTGTCTCCGCGAGGTTGCTCATAACTGTATCGAGCTCTGCCTTCTTGCTCTCATCCTTGGCGAGCACCCAAGGCATCTTCTCGTCGATGTACTTGTTGGCTCTGGCGATTACAGCCCAGATTTCTTCCAGTGCGTTGTTGAAGTGAAAATCATCCATATGAGCTTCAACCTTTGCCGCACATCCCATAGCTGTATCAATTAATGCCTGATCAATCTCATCCTCTGTAGTGGCCTCCGGAACAATTCCATCGCAGTATTTCTCAATCATGGAGACTGTTCTGGATAAAAGGTTACCCAGGTCATTGGCGAGGTCGAAATTGATGCGGTTAAGCATGATCTCGTTGGTATACACACCGTCCTGTCCGAAAGTATACTCTCTGAGAAGGAAGTACTTGAGCGCATCAATTCCATATCTGTCGATGAGAATCTCAGGATCAACGATGTTGCCCTTTGACTTGGACATCTTGCCTCCGTCGATCAGAATCCAGCCGTGCCCCAGAACCTTCTGCGGAACCGGCTCATTCATGGACATAAGCATTGCCGGCCAGATAATGGAGTGGAATCTAACGATTTCCTTTCCTACGAGGTTAATACCCGGCCAGTACTTCTTGTACATCTCTTCGTCTTCGCCAGGGAACCCGAGAGCGGTAATATAGTTTGACAGCGCATCCAGCCACACGTAGATAACGTGCTTCTCATCAATTGGCACCTTAATGCCCCAGTCCAATGACTCTCTGGAAATGCATAAATCCTCAAGCCCATGCTCGACGAACTCAATCATCTCCTTCGCACGAGACTCCGGCTGCAGGAACTCTCCATTGCCGAGCAGCTCGGTAAGCTTGTCAGAATACTTGGATAGCTTGAAGAAATAAGCATCCTCACTCATCTTCTTGACCGGTCTGCCGCAGTCCGGACATTTACCGTCAACCAGCTGGCTCTCAGTCCAAAAGGATTCGCAAGGTGTACAATACCATCCCTCATATTTTCCCTTATAGATATCTCCGCTGTTGTACATCTTCATAAAGATATCCTGCACGCTTCTTGTGACGTTCCTCAGTAGTCCTGATGTAAGTCATCGTGCTGATTTCCATCGTCGCCCACAGCCTCTTGATGGTATCGACTATCGGATCGATATATTCGATAGGTGTAACACCTGCCTCCTGTGCGCACTAGCAATCTTCTGTCCGTGCTCATCAGTACCAGTCAGAAATCTGACGTCATAGCCGGTCAGTCTCTTGAATCTGGCCATCGCATCAGCCATAACCGTGCAGTAGGTATGCCCTATGTGCAGCTTAGCGCTTGGGTAATATATAGGTGTAGTAATAAAAAATGTTTCCTTTTTTTCAGCCATCATTATCCCTTTCAAGCTATATATCTATGCCAAATATCAGAGCTTAGTATACGCCGTAATCCTCGTCGTCCTCGCCCCAGTCTACATCTGACCAGTCATCCTCAACGAAAATCTCGTCAAAAATCTTTTTTGTTGCAACAACAAGTGTAGCTCCGACAATAAGTCCAAATCCCGCAATCTTCATGCTTGTCTTGAGCATCTTATGTCTTCTCGCTACCTTCCCCTCTTCAATCAGTAAAGTCTTCTCTGCATCTGTCATATGTTTTCTTCTAGCCATTATATCCTCCTTGCCTTCAAGGCAACAAAACACGAATATATTACTTTCGATTATATCCAAATAGCGTGATATTATCAACCTCTAGCCATTATCTTTCCCTCCACCTCCACATTGTACTCATTGTGAACAAGCAGGGGCATGAGATTACCGAAGCGGCTCCAGGCAGAGAAAAGCCCCGCCCATTGCTTGGCGAGACTTTGTCTATAGTCTGAGGCGGCTGATTTCGGCTGCCTTTTCTCATCATGTTGGATTATTAATAGTTGCTGCTGACAAGCGATCGCCGATTACTTCCTGCTGATCGGCACCTATATCGAACCCGTCTGGAATGCCTTGTCGTTTAGAGGGATCACCTTGAGCTGTGCTCAAACTTGTGGTGAATTCCGTCGTAAATAACCTGCTCCGGTACTGCGTTTGAATAGCCAATGTAAGCTCCAAGCATTATGATATTGAGAACTCTTGGGTTGACCATCTCGAGCCATCTCGTAACAGGAACCGATACAACTGTGATGTCATCTCTTTCGATTGGATCCTTAACGATCGAGCTGTTGATAAACAGCGTGCGCCCTTCTTAAAGAGTTGGAAGGAACTTGTGTAGTGAAGGTCCGTTCATTACCACAAGGTCATCAACACTGTTAGATACTGGTGCACCAATATCTTCATCAGAAATTACAACGTAGCAGTTAGCTGTACCACCTCTCATAGCTGCGCCATAAGAAGGGAAGAAGGTTACGTTGAGATCTGTTGACTGGCAAGTAGCTTCTGATAAAAAGCTTGCCCATGGTCATTACACCCTGTCCGCCGAATCCGGCAATCATCAAATTTCTTTCCATTCTAAACCTCCCTACTTAGCTTCTGCGCCCTTGTCTCTTACGAGACCTAGAGGGTACTCATTGAACATGTCATTCTCGAGGAACTTGAGCGAATCAAGTGTGCTCATTCCCCAGTTAGTTGGGCAAGATGTTACGATCTCTACGAGAGAGAAGCCTTTACCTTCTATCTGATACTGGAACGCCTTCTTGATCGCCTTGCGAGCCTTGACTACATTCTGAGGAGTGTTGCAAGATACTCTCTCAAGATAGTAAGGAGCTGTCAGCTGGTTGAGGATCTCAACGATGTGCATTGGATACCCGTGAAGCTCAGGCTTTCTACCCTCCGGAGCTGTTGTAGCATTCATTCCGATAAGTGTAGTAGGTGCCATCTGACCACCTGTCATACCGTAAATTCCGTTGTTGACGAAGATTACGGTGAAGTTCTCACCCCTGTTAGCAGCGGACATTGTCTCTGCCAGACCGATAGAAGCGAGGTCTCCATCTCCCTGGTATGTGTAAACGAGTGAATCAGGGGATGATCTCTTGATTCCCGTTGCAACTGCGCAAGCTCTGCCGTGAGCGGAAATTGTAGCATCGTGAGCAACGTAGAACTGGCCGAGTCCACAGCAGCCTACACCCTCAACTCTTACCAGCTTGTCCAGCTTACCGAGCTCCTCCGCAGCCTCACCGATTAGCTAGTGCACTGTACCGTGCATACATCCCGGACAAAATCCGGATACTGTATCAGGAAGAATTCCTTTAGTTCTTGAATAAACCTTTGCCATCTATAGTACCTCCTTAATCAGTTCACGAGCAGCTTCCATTACCCTGATCATTGGTCAGAAAGCTGACCACCGGATCTTAGGCACTCCTTGACTAACTGTTCTGCCCTTAACTGCGTGATCACATCCCATCTCATCTGAGCAGGAATGGACATCTCAACATCGAAATTCCCATAACTCTGTTGAAAGTCCAGGTTCTCGAACACCTCATATGGGAATGGAGAAATCTTAATTGGTCTAATCATCCCAATCTTAACTCCTTCTTTTCTGAGTTCTCTTACGATAACCTTGCCGATACGAGCGGAGATTCCGTATGCTGCGATGATAATCTCAGCATCCTCTGTCTCAAGCTCTTCATATTCAACGTCCTTATCCCAAGTTCTGTAGAGCTTATCAGCCTCGATGTTAACAGCCTCTTGTCCTGTTCCTACTGAGCGGGTCTGCAGAATGCGTTCTCGCCAACGGGGTGACCTACGATAGCTCTGTAGTTGAATGCGTCTCTGAGCTCAGCGATTTCCTCTTCAGACTTCATTGGAGGAAGAACTACCGGCTCCATGATTGTTCCCATAACTCCGTCTGTGAGTACGAGAACAGGGTTCTGATCTCTTTCAGCATGGTCAAATGCCTTATATACCATATCTACGCACTCCTGAACTGTGGAAGGCGCAAGAACAATCATCCTAAATCCACCGTTTCCGGAAGCCTTGGTTGCCTGTAGATAATCCTGCTGTGCCGGCTGGATAGCTCCGATTCCGGGGCCGCCTCTCTGTACGTTTACCTAAAACTGCCGGCAATCTGGCAGATGCGCAGAAGAAATTCCCTCCGAATACAAGCTGATACCGCAGCTGGATGAAAGAGCTCATAGCTCTGATACCTGTCGAAAACAGCACCGTAAAGCATGTTTACAGAAGCTACTTCGGACTCACCCTGTACAAAATGTTCCGCCTACCTCAGGCAATCTTCTTGCCATATACTCAGGAATTTCGTTCTGTGGTGTAATCGGATAACCAGCAAAGAAACGACATCCTGCCCTAACAGCTGCTTCCGCAATAGCTTCACAGCCCTTCATAAATACACGTTCTGCCATATCGTTCCTCCTTTACTAATCTCTCCAAACCTCAATACAAGCCTCCGGGCATATCTGCGCGCATAGCGCAGCCGATGCAATTTTTCCGGTGTAGCTGCAACTGAATAAGGATATCCCTTAGAGTTAACATTTTTCACCGATAACGAGGACTTTCTTCGGACATGAAATCACACAGTACTGGCATGACTTGCACGCCTCGGCATTGATTTCGACTCTACCTTTCAGCCATCAACATTACCTCCTTAAATAAAATGTTTTAGCGATCAACCCATGAATAAGTCAGGAACAACTCGATCGGGAACAAATATCTGTCGGTCCTGGCACTAGCCTCCTCAAAGATATCCTCCCTAACTACGAGACTGCCAACGGTTACAAACTCTCCAAGCATCTCATCCAGGCTTCTCAAGCCCTTCCATGAAGTCTTCAACACTCGTCCGGTAACCCCAGATTAGGGATTACCTAGAATGTAGATGCGATTCAACCTGGCGCAGTGACAATTTCGCTCATGGTCTCATTAATCGACTGCAGACTCTTGGTCCACGGTCTAAACGGATTAATGATGTCACACAGGAACCGTATTGTCATCCTTTAACAGATAGTGATTATACGCCGACAACTCTCGACGCATTGTGTCCGCCGCCGATATCAAGAATCGTATACACGTCCTTGTCCATAAGCGACTCGGCAACACCTCCAACAACCGTTGGCGCATCAAGAAATTGCAGCTGATAATTTATCTCTACACCCTTATGGGCGAATGCATCCTTCATATCTCTGGGAGCGGTATAGGGGCTTGCTCTGATCCATGTCGAACACCTGAACCCCTGCTGCCGGTCTTCTCTGCCAGCTGGCAGCTACGTTCAAGACTATCTCGCTCTTGCCACTTCCAGCTTCTCCTATAAATAAGAAATTTTTTCTTCTCATCGAAAGATCTCCGAAATTCTTGTCCATCTCGTAGAAAAATACTCATCCAACTACCTCATCTACAAAATATTTCATATAATTGGCTTCATGTCCGCATTTTCCGGCAGATCGGAGGACATACTGATACGCTACCTATCTCAACAGATTTTTCACATTCAAGCTGTGTCCTGCAGTCTTGGGATTACAGAGTAAAGACTTCTGACCATCCTCTCCTTGTATCCGCTGACGCTGATCGCACATATAGCAGTTCCGTCTGTCGATAAAACCGGTGCGGCTACACATACGAGGCCTTCTGTAACCTCTTCCATATCGTAAAGCCAGCTTCTCCTCCTTGACCTCTTCAAGAAGCATCTTGTACTCTTCCTTATCAACAATGCTCTTGTCTGTCAGACGAACGTAATCTATCTCGTCTATCAGCTTGTCCGACTCCCCTGAAAAAGCAGTGAGCACCTTGCCAGCTGCGGTCAGGTTGAGGCTCATCATCTCCTCCGAGCTGACCACTACGGCAATCCCCTGATATGGATTCTTACGAATAGCTATGTATGACTTTAGCCCTTGACGCACGGAAACAGTTACCGCCAGACCGCATTTTCTGCACAGCCTCGCTACCGGCTCGTCAAGCATGTTCACGATCTGCTTCTGTATATTAGTATTGCGGCTCAAAGGTGAACACTCTATCGGTCGAGATAATAACCACCATCAATTTTATCCTTATAGATGTACTTCATCTCCTCAAAGCGGGATGAAATTCTGCTTATTGCAGCGTTGGAAAGTCCCGTCTGCTGCTATAGAAGTTAACGTCAGGCGACTCTGAGATTGATATAAATCCAGCACTTTCAACGCCTTCTCAAGTGAACTGTTGCGCTCTGCCATAGGATCTTCCTTTCACTACCTTTTCACAATTCAAAATATACTATCTGGGTTCGAGTTAGTCAACATAAATCGGCAAAAATTTTCCGTATTTCGAGCATTTAATTCGTTATGCGGAAAATATCGGTTGATAGAATTTTTAGTTCCGAGATTGATATTGACAGTGCAAATTTCTTATTAGACAATAGAACCACTATGAAAATCTTGAGTATAAGCACACAGAAGCCGCACTCGACCGGTAGCGGCGTATATCTGACCGAGCTCGTCAAATCTTTTGATCACTCCGGACACGAACAGGCCGTAGTTGCCGGGGTGTATCACGAGGATGTTTTGGAATTTCCCGAATCCGTCCGCGCATATCCCGTATATTACTCGCACGACGAATCGCATGGCGATATTCCATATAAGATACTTGGTATGTCCGATGTCATGCCATACCCTTCCACCCTGTACAGCTCGGTCTCGGAGGATATGGCAGAAGAGCTCTACGCAGCTTTTGGAAATGCGATCGGAAAGGCTATCCGCGATCTCGATCCGGATATCATCCTCTGCCATCATCTATTTCTGCTCACCGCTATGATGCCGGATATAATAACAGATTTTTGCCGACGAAAGCTTTCATGGAAAAAATCTATGGAATCTCGCACGGTTCCGACATAAGGCAGTTCAGAGCTGCGATTTTTCTACAGGACTGCGTTAAGTTCCGGAATCAAGCGGATTGACGAATTTTTGCTCTGCATGACGAGCAAAAGGCGCAGATTACAAACCTGTATGGAATTGATACTAACAAGATCAAGGTCATCGGCAGCGGATACAATGATGAAATATTCAGCAGAAGTTCGGACAGCCTTGCTGCTGATGGGATTAAAGGCTGACACTCTTAATTCGCACAATGATGCTGCAGATAAGCCTGCAACGGATAAATCCGAAATCGATAAGCTGTGTTCGGATATTCCTGAGATCATGCGGCTTTGAATCAGATAAGCCGTATAGAATTATCTATGCCGGCAAGCTCAGTACGGCTAAGGGAATTCTTCCTCTTATAGATGCCTTGTCTGAGCTGTATTACGATCAGAAAATTCCCGCTTCTGAGCTTCTGCTGGCCGGCGGTTGTCAAGAGGAAGGAATCGCCGGAGGCTATCGGGAAGCCGGTTCTGAAAGCGGGCAAGCTCGGGCCCGCGCTCGTGGAATGCTGAAACCGCACCGAATCCGGGCGTAACCGCCAGTGCCGATCAGGGTCTTCAACACCGGCACCGAAGCGCTGCCGTTTCCGGCGCGCTATCTCGGAATGTTGTCCCAGCAAGAGCTCGCCACAGCATTCCGAGATAGCGACATATTTGTCCTGCCTTCATATTACGAAGGACTTCCTCTTGTTCTCATAGAAGCTATGGCGTCCGGGGCGGTTCCTGTCTGCACAAGCCTTCCCGGCATCAAAGGCTGGCTGTCCGACAAGGTTCTATATGATAATACCATCCTCATAGAGCCGCCTATGATGAAAAACCCGGAATACCTTATGATACTGAAATTCCGAATTTTAAGCGAAGACTCAGGATTCGGGGATCAAGGAAGCGTTAAAGCTTGCAGCAAACAGAAGAAGCAATCCTCATTACGTATACCCCGATACACACATGGCATCTTGGGATGGTGTGACGGATGCTATAATCAGCTACTGCTCATTAAACACCGATCGGGACAGATGAGCAGCGCTCACTATATCACATATACATTAAGTTAATATGTGTAAGTTTTCCTTTGCTCTCCACATAAGATATATGGGCGATGGTATAATTTAGCTGTCTTTAATCAACCGGATGATCGAATACAAACATTTAGAAAGGCACGTATCCTCGTGACCTGATTTTTTGAAACGAACCGGCATCCTTACAGGTGCTTTTAGAATAAAAGAGGTATGAGAAATGAACGAAATACAGGCAAGGGAGCTTATAGTAAAATACTCCTCCGACTTTACAGATAGATACACTAAGGGCTATGGATCAATTATTATACGTGTTGATAACGACACCTATTTAATGTCAAAGCCGGGACTGGTTCTTGATACAATCAAAAATTCCGATATTCGGCTATATGATATAAAGACCGGTGATGCAGGCAAGCTCTTGAGTTCAAGAAGGGATATAAACGTCATGATATTTGCCTGCACGGAGCCTTCTGCGCTCTACTCCTCAACTGCAAAAGCTCATGAAGCCTGCGCTATATGATTTGGCAGGCTTGTCGGTCAGGATGTCAGAGTCGCCGAGGATACAACATCAAAGCAGCTGCTGGCCGCACTCAAAAACAGATCCGGTTGCTTAGTTCGGGGAAAAGGCATTTTCAGCGTCAGTGACAACATGAAAGATGCTGTCTCAATAGTGAAGATCATGGAGAAGAGCATAGAAGCCGAAATGTATGGAAGCAAAATCGGAGGCATCAAGCATTTGACTGATGAAGAGGCTATCAGGACGAACAGAATACATAACAGTATGTATTCAAACGTCAACTCAGACGGGCAGGTTGATTTTTGTAAATATTTCCCAAGACAGAATTCAAGATGAAAAATGACATGATTGATTGCAGTCACAAGCTCAAGTATCTTGGTCTATTCCACGGTTCATGGGGCAATATGTCCGTTCGACTCAATAGTCAGGAGATGCTTATAACTCCATCTGCCATGGAATACGTCAACATTCGTACCGAGGACATAGTCAAGGTGGATATAAATACAGCTTGAATACGAACATATTCAAAGAGTTCCTTCCAGCGAATTTGATTTGCATGCTGCCATTTACAGAGCCCATCCTGAATGGAACGCAATTATCCGGACTCACTCGCACTTTTGGTTTTAAGCGTGTTCGCCGCAGCACAAGCCGGTTTCAGAATTTCCGATCCGGACTTCATGCGATTCTGGGGGACGTAAGCGCAAGCAAGCACGTTGAGCCGCATACACCTGAATTTATTGACAGCGTTCTCACAGCACTTGAAAAACAACAGCATCTGTGTCATCGCAAACAGGGGTCCTATTTTCTGTGCTGAAAATCTCGATGACGCTTCCGTAATGGCTGACGCAATTGAGGAGACAGCATGTAATATGCTCGGCTATGGCGAATCGTTGATCAAATCGGATCTCCTGAAGACAATTAATGAGTTTGTGAATAAATTTTGGCTATTCGTAATAAAAATATAGGTGCTGCTCTTACACATAAAATCGAGGAAACCGACATTCGATCGGTTTCCTCAGTTTTAAAACTCAGTTCATTTTACGTCTTTTTGACCAGCCCGAGAATTACAGAAGCACTGCATAGGATGAACAAATATCCTCCGCCGACATTACCGTCTCCTGTTTTTGGTGATGTTTTGTTCGTTGATTTATTGTGCGGTAAACCCCCATTTTGATTGACGATTTCTCTATTTGTAATCTCGAACTCCCCGCCCTTATAGAGCTTATAGCTTACAGCATATTTAGTACCATTAAGGGTAATCTCTTTATCCTTGACTTTGACGCCCTTATTGTCGGTTTCGATAATCCTATAGCTTACCGTTTTCATTCTCAACCTCGACTACCTTAGGACTGCCGGTAACTATCTTGTAAGGTATGTAGCTGCCGTTGCCATCCTTCTGATTAATTACTTCAGTCTTACCGTTCAGTATTTTTTCAACAAGGAAATAAGCCTCCCGTTGTTTCTTTCCTTCCCACTTCTTAGTTACGTGAAGCTTTTTTTCATAGGAGTAAATTTCCACTTACCATACAATCTCATCTTTTGTCACTTTGACAGATTCGACTATGCTTAGTGTCGAGATTATCCTTGTCTGTAGACCAGCCGGTAAACTCCATACACCGTTCTCCCCGTTTTTGGGTGCAACGATTCTTTTTGGTGCCTTGTTCAGGTTAACGACCTCTTCATGTCCCAGTCCGGGTACTTTATTCGGAACAGTGAATCCTGCAGGCGAATCACCTATCACTCTGTACTCCAAGCTATATGTGTTGACATTTATAAGCATCGGTACAGTTATATCCAGCTTTGAAAGGTCTTCCTGGAAACGAACACTGAACCTTTGATCAGTTCCTTCCTTTGAAGGTGTCCTTTATATCCACGACCGTCCGCTTCGCAGTTTCATCATGCTTTGCAGCTTCGCAGAAGAGCCCATCGGGAAGTGTTCCTATAACACCAATCTTGTCGTAATGCAGCTGCACTGTGGTTTTTTGCCCGAAAGAACCGGGATAGTACGTGTATGGAAAATCCGGAAAAATCAGCGATTCACTATATGGCCTGCCCTTTACAGCGTCCGAAAGACGGTTGCTCTTCAGCTTGACTCCTACCACAGATGATGTGCTCCCGTACATATTTGAGGAGCTTGCAACATGTCCGAAGGATGTATCGGATATGTATGTCACACCGTTACCTTTGTTCACAGCGGTACAATCTGTAAAATTCGCTGTTCGAAACGTTTGACGTGCCAAATGTAGTCAATCCCGAATTGCTCGAATCAAACTTGCAGTTCACAAAAATTGATATTTTGCACCTGCTTCAACCTCTACCGGTCCGTCAAAGGTCTTGCCGTTGACTGTTTCTTTTCCGCTGTAGATAGTTTTAGTCAGTTTGGCATCATATAGCTTGGCAATCATAACTGCGTCCATCTTACCGTTTTGACCTTCGTACATAACCTCTCCGTTAGCCTTAAACGTGTAGACATATCCGATGCCGGATTTATACTCTTTACTCGTTTCAACCAAAGTAATAATGAACACCGTCGGCAGAATACCATATCGATATCTTCTTCGTTCCGGCTTCTCCCGTAATCTTCTCATATACCGCACCCCACTTATCGCCGTCGGTAAATCCGTACGCTGCGCTTCCGGACTGTACGGAAGCATCGTAAGGCTTATATACATCTTGCGTCCTGCTTTCGGCAGAGACAGGATGTATTCCGCAAAAATACAATGCTGAAAACCAGCAATAATACAAATACGGCTCCTTTTCTCCTTATATAGCTCATTACTTTCCCTTTCATATAGTGAACCTGCTGTGCTTTCAGATAATCTATCACTGATTTATCTAAAATCGGCACATACTATCTCAATGGAATACGACTTACATATTCACCAGAAGAGTTAGTTCGTATTAACTAACTCTTCTGGCAGTCTAACATATGGATTTTAAGAATTCAATATTGTAATAACACAAATAGCACAATTTTTACTATTACTCGCTAACTATCGGTAGTCACTATTAAAAGCTTACTAATCTCCGCTACGGTAGTCAGAAAGATGCCGCCGGGTTTTCTATCACTATTCGGTATGTGGTATTTGAACTCGTTGACCCGTACATTTACGTGTTGATGAAATATAAGACGCATTGAACATTAAAAACTCCTGACACTCCTTCAAATTCAGTCTGCTATGCTTATTAGAAGTTGTCCGTCCACATGTACAGAGCGGATATCAAATAAAATCCTCATAATTGCAATAGATAAAAAGACGAGGTTAAGGTATACTAACTATATAAATATATTTTTGGTGGAGATAAGGAACTATGATTAGTATAAGATACAGGTTAACTGAATTTATGTTCAGGCATTTTGTAAAAGCCGATGATGAAAAAAACGCTGCAACGGAACCGGAAGAAAGTTTTTGAAAAAGCAGTTGAAAAAGACAGCAGTCTGTGCTACCGCTTAAAAAGCTTCACGGGAAATATAATTTTTGAAGAGAGAAGCAAACGGTACTGTATACTACGCAATCAGTCCGGAGGCAGTCTCGCAAACAGCGTTGTTCTGTACTTTTTGGCGGCGGATATTTTATGCCGGGAAATGCAGGTGATTTTGAGTTCGCTCAGGAGATGGCAAATGAAACGAATGCTGATGTATGGCTGGTGTGGTATCCTTTATTTCCAAAAGCTTCGGCCTTGAAATTGTAGAAGCGGGAGTTAACGTATACAGAGAGGCTTTAAGAGCCTTTAAGCCGACAGATATCACCTTTTTCGGTCTCTCGAGCGGAGCTTCCCTGGCTCAGAATATATGTATTCATATCGTCGATAAAAACCTCAATCTCCCTATGCCGGATAAGCTTATACTGCATTCTCCCGCCTTTCGAATTCCCCCCACAGAGAAGCAGAAGGAAAGGATGGCACAGCTCGACAAGCTGGATTGTGTAGTACCTGTCGATTACATCTCTGAAAATAAGGCTATGGATATTGTAAATTTTACAGGAGCGGAATATATGAAATCCAATGTAGATTTCTCTTGGAAAGGGCTCCCTGATATATATGTAATCTTCGGCTCACATGAGGTGCTGCTGGCAGAGCTTGACGAAGCAAAGCAAAAGGCTGCGTCTGAAAATGTTGTGATGAGAGCTTATATCGGCGAGGGAATGATGCACACATGGGCAGCAGCGGGCTTTCTGCCTGAATCAAGGCATGTCAGAAGCAAAATTTACAGCATTATAAGACGAGGATTCAGAGCTGAAATGGGAAAACGCCTAACACGGTGCAAAAGCTTCAACGAGAGGCCGGTATGCCGATATCATTTCATCCGTTACAAGCTTGGAATTGACAGCAATACTGCCTAATCCAAGTCCCGGGTAAATCAACGCATTGTTAGCCTGTCCTATCTCATATGTCACTCCTCCATAATGAACAGGATCTGCAGGAATTCCTCTAATTCAAGTTTTTCTTTGAATACGTTGATCTGTTTTGAAATGTACTTATTTGTAACGTTATTGACATACTGCTGAATGATGGATATAATTCAAACAAATAGTTAGATAAGACTAACTAACTGTTATCCTCTTTTTACTATATCAGCAAGGAGTATTTGTCAAATGAAAAATAAATGTGCGTGATCACTTGTTATTTCACAGGAAAGCAAAAACTCTCTCTTTTTCCTATACTAATTCTTTGTTGCCGTCATCACTGCCACTGACAGGAGTTTCAGCGGTGACAGGCAGTGAAGATTACCGCCGACGGAACCTAGCAGCAACGCGGCAAAGGTAAAAGCGTTTTAATTACAATCCTTTAATCACCATCACCGTTAAGGACGGAAAAATTACAGCTTTCAATGTCAATACCGACATGACAAATAAACGAAATCAGAGATATATGAAGCGAGCCGGAGATCACTTCGAAAAAAAGCCCTGCTCGGCAAAACCTGCTTCTCAGGATTCGGTTGCGGCTGTCGATTCAGTCAGTCACGCTACTCTGTCCTCCAATGCGGCCCGGGATTCCGGCAAGGCTGCGCTCGCTGCCGCTCCGAAAGCACAAGGCGGAGGCAGTGATCCTAATCCTCCGGCACAAAACGATAACTTTGTCATCACTTCCGGAAATCATCTGCAAAGTATATATATGAACAATAAAGCGGCGATGGAGTCGGCTTCAAGCTGGGAATTTAAAAATCGAAACCATCTTCATCGGTTCTTCAAACGCCGGTGACCCGAATTTCTCCATACCTAAAGGCTTTGCAAAAGAATGAGCGGGGACGCATCTCGTCCGGGCGGCACCGAAATTACACCATATCGGTATAAATCCGGCAATCATGGCCTCATTTTTCCGGAGCGGGACGAAAACCACCGTTGAAAACTTCACTTTCGGCAAGGATAATACATACGGTTCTGTGGATCTTCATGTGAAGAACGGAGCAAAGGTTCACTTTAAAAACTGCATTTTAAAAAATCAACTGAGTGTGGAGGACGGAGCAGGGTTGTTCTCGAAAATTGCACTGTAATGGGCTCAATTGACTATAAAAACCGCTAACATTGTACTCAAAAACGTTACCTTAACCGATCCATCCGGCGGAATTGGACTGAACATACCATCAAATATTCTGCGGCAGGCGACAGCCGGCAGGTACTATAATCACAACTTCAGTCTTCCTGTTACAGCTGGATCAAAGGGCGGTCAGACTGCAGCACTGGATACCTTCAGAGTTGAAACAAGCATTGAAAGGCTTGACTATCGGTAAAAACAAAACCGAAAAACAATCAAGCCACCATCACGGTGACCGGAACTCCGTCAAAGGCGGAATATAATGCACGTATACTCGTAACATTTAAGTACAATAATGCACAGGATACAGGGTTTGGATTTGCAATCCCTTACTATCTGTCTGTCAGGCAGGCTCCGATCCGTACAATCACTTATGATCTGAACGGCGGAAAGCTTGAGGGTAATATGGGGATTATAAGGCTCAGAGCGGCCGAGGGTTCGATAATCAGATTGCCTAAGGCACCTGTTCGTGATGGATATACATTCGATTATTGGAAAGGATCAAGGTATAATCAAGGGGATTCTTATCGAGTCACGGTAGATCATACCTTCACTGCACAATGGAAGGAGAAACATACGACGAGGAATCAGGAGAACGATCAAACAAAAACAAAACCCGATAATTCTCAGAAAACGGCAAAGAAAATCCATGCACCGGGAACCGGCGATACATCACGCACCATGTTCTGGAGCGCTCTTCTATCAGCAGCGATTGCGACTGCTCTCTCGGTGATCCGGAGAAAAATAAAGAATGCTATAAAATAAAATCGCTGATTGTAAAACCAAACATCGGATCAATATAGGACAATATTTATCCGGTGAGAATGGGGAGGTCGTCACAATCAGACAGCTGCTATACATCAATATAGGACAATATTTATCCGATGAGAGCCTCTTCAAGCTCCGCCTATCGAGTCTCAGTCAGACGGATATCCGCGGCTCAGTTAAGTAATGATTGTCTAATATGCGCTTTGAATCGGTGAGTGAATAAAGTGCTTCACTCACCGATTTCTTTCTAAAGTCGCACGTATATTCTATTTCTATAGCCGGTTTATCATCGGCATTAACAGCAGCTCATTACAGGGTATTTCAAAGTTCATGTACATTGATGGCGCATCGTATACTTTAACATATCAGTAGTCAAACAGTGTGCAGCAACGACTGCGTCGACCTCATCCCGGCCGAAAAATTCTATTATATTACAATCACCTTCCGCTGTGATCAAACCCTTTTCCCGGCTTATCACTCTCTTCCCTGTCTTGAAGGACAACACGTGCACCATTTAATATTTCAATCTGTTTTTCATCTCGTTGATGCAAAGAATCGCCAGCGGCATTCCGAAATCCTGGCGAAGGACAAGACGCTGTACATCGATATCCTGCATATTTTTCGGGCATCGGATGCGCGAGAATCATCCATCCATGCATACGCATACGATCCTCCAGATCATATAGCGTCCACTGAACATTTGCATTATCTTTCAGCCTCCAGCAGACAATTGGTATTTGATTTGCCTCCTCAAGCATATCAAACAGTCCAAGCTTTCTGATCTCTGCAGCCATATATCGAGCCACATCAATCGTACGCTGATGAATCTCCTTATATCCATAAAACCCGTTACGCATAAGCATGTAATACTGTCCGACAATCTGGGATGCACTGCGCGAAAAATTAATAGCCATCGTCGCCTCTTCTCCGCCAAGATAGCTCACCCAGAAGATCAGTTCTTCGGGCAATGCTTTTTACCACGCCATATCACCCATCCTACACCCGGGTAAACCAAGCCGTATTTATGTCCGGATGTGCTTATAGACCATACATTTTTTAATCTGAAGTCCCATTCCAATTCCGGTTCGACGAATGGTGCAACCATACCTCCGGACGCTCCGTCTACATGAATTCTAATAGGTGAGACACGCATGATCAGCGTGCACAATTCCGCAGTCTATCCAATGTATGAACGTCATCGTACTTTCCGGTATATGTTATGCCCAGTATTGCCACTATTCCTATTGTATAATCATCGACATACTCCATAACAGTATCCATGTTAAGTGATAAATGCTCCATATCAAGCGGTACCGTTCTCAGTTCGATATCCCAGTATCGGCAAAATTTCTCCCAGCATACCTGGTATCCCGACGAGATCACGAGATTCGGTCTCCTCCCATATCGGTCAAGTCCTGACTGATCAGCCAGCTTTTTCCACCTGAACAGCATTGCCAGTCCGCCGAGCATGCAGGCCTCCGGATGAGCCTACGGTAGATGTGCCCATAGGTTCTTCTTTCGAATCAGCATGCCATAAATCTCCGATTATATCCACACAGCGATTTTCAAGGTCTGCTGTCATCGGGTATTCATCTTTATCAATTGCATTTTTCTCAAAATTCTCTGCCATTAACTGTGCTGCGGCCGGCTCCATATATGTCTGACAGAAGGTTGCGAGGTTTTTGCGTGGCATTCCCTCGACCTTTAAAGTATTCCGTATCATTTCCAGTGCCACTTGAGGTTCAACCGGTTTCTTTGTTTATCCTTTTTATTCGGCATTGAAGCACCGCTGGCTGCGGTTCCGAAAATCGGTGTAAGATACTGTGTTTCGGCATTAAGTGCGGCTAATGCGTCGTTTACTCTGACCGCGCTCTTCCTGTTTGTTGTTGATGATTTCCTGTCCATACTCAGCTCCTTTACGTAATAAAATTTTAACTATCACAGCCGGGAGCAAGCTTTGCTCTCAGTTCATTAAAGTCCGTCTGGCACCTAAAAACGATCACTATTTAACTTTTTCTTCGTATTTGCTTTTCACATCTTTGTCGGATTTTGAATCCCATCTGTGCCGGTTCGCATAAACAACCAGAGGAATCGTTACGGAAACAGCAAAGCATATCACAAGGATGATCTGATAGATTCTGTTGTCTGCAGACGTCAGTTTGGATGACGGGAAAAACGAAATTATAAAGAGTGGCGATTGTCATCAACATGCCGACTGCCGCAACGGTAAGCTTGAACGCCTGTCCTCCCGGCACATGAAATTCACGCTTCAAGTTTTTGCTTCTTTAATACCAGAACAAAATAACCTAGAAAAAGCAGATATATCCTACTAAATAAATCACCACGGTAAGGCCGATTGCCGTCAGATATCCGACCGAAGAATCCGATCCGCCGGCAAGCGCTATGGATCCGCATGAGAACAGCATCCCCTATCGTTTACGATGATTGCCCTGGATAACAACGATTTTTGCAAAACCCCTCGTCTATTCGTTTTGCAAGTGACTGCGGTATAATTCATCATCAGCCGCTGCAAAGTGCTCTGACGGCCCGACGATCCATGAAGAAATTTCAGCTAATACCCCAGTGCCAACAATACGCCACTACCCAAACAAGCCAGCTGAACCGGGAACCGATATGTAATAAAGATGGCTTTAAAAGCCTCTATAACACCGTAAGACAAGTTCCCCTCCAAGATCCTTGAAGGAAGTGTTGTTGCTATAGCCAGCCCACCCAGCGCGTCAAGTACGATGGTCATTACCGTCAGTGCAATCATGACACTCGGATATGTTTTTGTCGGATTTTTCAATTCATTAACATGAGATGCGGAAGCCTCCACCCCCATATAAGCGAGAATGAACGATGCGAAAATCACAAGCGTATCAACATTCGAAAAAAATCCGGTATCAATGTTTTTGAGTTCATTGTAATCTCGGGAACTCCACCGGTTCTGAAAATATACGATCAACCCGATAAGCAGGGATGATCGCGGAATTACGATTCACTCCGATAAAACCGATCTTTGAAATGCGCTCAGTATATTTTGTTCCTCCAAGCTGTGTAAACGTAAGTCCCCAAACTATGATTGCCACACGAAGAACATTACAAGCGGATTATTATACAAGCGTCAACCTTAAATACATATGCAAGCGCCGCCAGTATAAAAATGCCATGGTTACGAATCCGACTGTTGCCTGAAACCACTGAAAAGAACAAGGCCGAAAAATCCCCAGCGTGAGCCAAGTGTATTTCCACCATGAATAAATACCGCCGGATTCCCAGCCTTCACCGTTGCCATTTCTGCGGAGCACAGAGCTACCGGTAAAAACCGAGAACGCCTCCAACAATTAGAAAAACACGCAGTTGAAACCCTGATGTTGCAAATGACGGGTATTCGTATACCGTCATTACCATCGATGCCGTGATCGCAAAGAAAGCCAAAAAGCCAATCTTATGCGTGGACTTATTTTCTCCCTTTGGAGAATTTGTCGCTTTAGTCGTCATAAATGCAGCTCCCTTCGTTATTTGTATAGTAATCAATAAGTATATCAATTCGTACCCTTCAGATATAGAAACTCCGGTTCAATGGTTGATTATTGTATCCTCCCGATCTTCTAAAATTCTCTGAAAGACATTTTCTCCATCATCAGGATAAAAATCCTGCATTGTCTGAAACATAAAATCATCATCCCGCCAGATCATGCAAATATCCAAACTCATCGCCGGTTCCAGAGGAACGGTCTTTACAAGCATCAGTTTTCTACGATTTCACGAACCACGAAGCCTGTACCTTCTCCAGCCTGAACCAGACGAAGAATTGTCGACAGCTGTGATGTCTGCATTAGAATATTAGACTTTCTTCGCGCCTTTTCAAACCGTTCAAGTAACAGCTCTTTATGCAAAAAATCATCCTTAAACAATACCAGTTTCTGTTTCGACAGATGTTCCACATCAAAGGCTTTTATCTCAGAAATAGAATCCTCGGCTACTATTGCACATATCTCTACGGAACCGATTCTTTTCCGGTGATACACAGATTCCAGCTCTCCATTTACAGGCAGAATCGCAACATCCAGATCCCCATCAGAAAGCTTCCTGAAAGACCTCTCTCTTCCGTTCGTATCCACCTCCAAATGAACGTCCGGATGTTCTTTACCAAACTGCGACAAGATGTTCGGGAGGATAATAATGCTGACCATAGGGGGGATCCCTATCCTCAGGCATCTGCTTCCACCACTTTCATCTTTCATTATCATGTCGATGCGGTCAATGCTCTTCATCAGTCGCTGACAGCTCGCACAGTCTTCGTCCTGCATTCGTTTGCTCCATACCGCCTCTGGTCCTCCGAAAGCAGTATCAACCCTCACTCTTCCTCCAACAGCTTGATTGTCGCCGATATGGTTGAAGGCGAAAATATGGATCCTTTTGAGGTTTTCTGCAATAGTTCCATATTCACAGACTGCCTGAAAATATTTTATCTGTGTCAAATTCATTTTTTACACCTTTTTTATCTGTACGATACGCATTTATCAAGTTTCTGACGTTGGTTCTGCAAGCTAATATACTGCTTTATACTAATGCGCTGCTTCTAATCTCAAATATAAATACATGTAAGATTAGTCTACTTGATAGCGTAAATTTTTGTCGATTAGCTTTTTCCTTATCTGCATTCGCAAAATGCGAACACATCGGCGTGCGTAATTCGAAATAGTCAGCTATTGGTAATATGTCTAAAAATTTTCATATTTTATGACAGCTATCCAACCATAAAAACTCACCACAGAAAAAGCCGGCAGCATATGCCGCCGACTTCATACTTTAATTCTATTCGTTATTTGTGTTTGCGTCTGTACACCACAATCACAGCAATTGCAACCACTGCTGCCAAGAGTAATGCGACCATCACTTTAACATTACTCTCATCACCTGTCTTAGGCCTTTTAACCTTAGTTATAGGCTTCGGCTTATTGCCGCCGGGATTATCGCCCGGCTCAACAGTCGGTTTCTTCTCCATCTCTACGGTATAGCGGATCGCATCCGGCTCCGAAGCAGGCTGCGTGAAATCCCTGCCGGCTTCGGTCTGCACAGCCGTCCACTTAAAATCGTAAATCTGTGAATTTCCGGCTTCGGTAGTTGCTTTTCCGGAGAAGACTCCTTTAACAACACCTTCAACAGTATACCTTGCACCCGCAACAGCATCCTTCTTTACAGAGACGCCTGCGAGATCAAGATCCAGCCTGTCAGGGAACCGCTGTAACATCATGCTACTGAATCGATGAATCGATTATAATCCTTCTTCAAGGTCATAGTAACTATACTTATTCCCCACCTTCTCGACTTTCTTTACTGTAAACAGTTCGTTATCGGAAAGTGTTGCCGCCGGATTGTCTGCAAGATTAAGATCGTTAGGTACGGTCAATTCTGCAGTAAACGTGCTCTTGATATCTTTAGTAATGATGGTGTTTGCAGTACCGCCATAGCTATCCTAGAGATCACTAATCTGCTTCTTGATCGGACTGATATTTAGTCTTCCTGTGTATGTCAAAGCTTCACCGGCCTTAACACCATGTATTGCCGTATGCTCTGTATCCTCACCTATGAGAAGATCTCCGTCAAGCTTTCATCATCCTTCTGAATAAGTATAGGATTCATCAGCTGAGAGGTGTGCTGAATAGTCTTATTTGCAGGCTCGTTCTTGAGAAGGAAGTCTCTGCCCGCTTCACTCTGCTCAGCATTCCAAGCAAAATTATAAGGCTTCACTGTCCCGCTTGCACTGACAGCTGTTCCTGTAAATGAACCTTCAGCCGTTCCCTTGACTGTCATAAGGGTACCGTTTGGCATGCCGTCCTTAACCACAATTCCGGTATATCCACATCCAGCTCAGCCGGCACAGATTTGACATCGTTATAAAGATCGATAAATTTATCATAGCTCTTCTTGAGCTCATAGTTATAACGATCTTGCGTCCATCCTTCTTAACCTCAGTGATTTTGAATAGATCATTATCCGTAAGTTTAGCCACAGGATTGTTCGGTATATCAAGTCCCTCCGGCATAGTAAGAGTGGCAGTAAAGGTACTCTTCACATCTTCGGTTGCAATCGTAGTTGCATCTCCCTGATATCCGTTTTTCAATTCTTCTATGTGATGCTGATAGGCTCCACATTAGTCTGCCGGTACTACGTTACGGAATCTCCCGACTCTACTCTACAGCTTGTCATTCTCAGTATCCTTGGCGCTTCCGTTTTTACTGGTCAGTATATCCCTGTCAGTGTCATCAGCAAAGCTTGGATGCAATAAATGTATATTGAATTGTCTTGTCTGCAGCGGTAAGCTGATCATCCTTACCGAAAAGGCGCCTGTACACCCTTCCATGTGAAGTTGAACAGCTTGCTTTGTGCCTGCCGCGGATGTCGCAACTGCGAGAAATCCCGTTTACTACACCCTTGACAGCGAGCTTTTGTCCGTCTGCCGCCTTGTTCCCATCCAGGCTCAGTCCCTTGACTGTCAGCGATATGGTATTACCGTTCGCCAATGGTGAGTCAACTCCGGCGGAATCGATTGCCGCCTGAAGCCTCTTATAATCGGTTATACCTGCTTTTGAGACGGAATTGCACTTTGATCGTGTTACCGTTTACGCAGTATCACCCAGTTCAAATGCATCTCGAGCCCCTTAGCCTCAATCTCCAGGATTGTCGAGGGAAGCTTTATACCCTCAGGCACTGTCAAGGTAGCCGTGAATGTCGACTGCGGATCAGTCAGCTTGAGAGATTCAGGATGAGCGGCTGCATCAGGGAACATGCCCTCTATAGCCTTCATCTTGCCGCGAATCGAAGAAATATCCACCGCACCTGTAAGATTAAGCTTGTCACCCTCGTGAACGACTTCGGGCTTTGCACTTCTATCGGCAGAATTTCCCCAAATATCCGCAGGAAGCTCCTCATCTGCTTTAATCTCCTGCACGGACGGATCCTTCTTCCACTTGAGGTAATACGTGGTATCATCCGTAATCTCCGGATTATCGCCGCTCACAGGAAAAATCCATACTGAATGATCATCAAAACGCAGATCCTTTCCCTTGCCGCTGCGCTCCGCATTCCAGTTTGTATTATCCGCAATCAGATATCCCGGTTTCTTAGCGTTGGTATCCGGCTTGAGCTTATTATAGTCAAATCCGTTGAGCAGCTCACGAAGCTTCTGACCATACTCCGCCTTCTTCTTCAGCACCGCGACCTCTCCGCCATTGGCATCCTTCACAATATCAAAGACATCCGGATTAGTCTTATATACGGAATTATCTGCAAAGCTGCCGCCGTTTGCTGAAAACGACACTTTGTACTGATCATTGTCATATTGCGCATACAAATCGATATTTTTGGTATTGGCATCAAAGCTTAATTTGTCGCCTTTCTGATACTTTTTGCCCCTGACCGTTTGCACTCTTCGTCCAGTACTTAAATGACTTGCCGTTAACCTTAAAGTTCGGCTCCGCCTTAACAACATCTTCATATCCCAATGCTGCAGCTTCGTTGACCGCGTTATCAACACTCACAAGATACTTAACGGACTTTCCGTTGTGATATACGATGCTCTTTGCATCCCACTTGGCATATACGTCACGGTTCTCCAGTAACCTTGTCGTTCCAATCAAATGAATGCTCCTTACCGGCAGCATCCTTGTAGAACCAACCGAGGAATTTAATACCCTTAGAGTCCTTAGGTGTTCCTGGATCGGTGTTTCCTGTAACATCGTCCGGCTTGTATCCGCGAATTGTCTCTACGGTCTTTGGAGCCGTAGTGTTATCATCAAATTTTGCATTACTGTTATTAAGCGAGAATGTAACCTGGCAGCCGGTGTCCACACGTGCTTCTTGCCGTCGCGCGAAGCCTTCGCCACCTTATACTCATATGTCTTACCATCCTTATTGATAGGATTCAGTACATTTACCGAGGTATCGGCAAGAGTAAAGAGCGAGAGCCACTCATTCCCGTTAGCAGCACCGTTAGTAGGTGTTGTAACATCATAGTTATAGGTCTTGTCATAAGCCACCAGGAACGATCCGCCGGTAACCACATATGTACTGCCGGTGCCGCGATTGGCACCGCCGTTATCTGCAGTCTTATCCTTAGCGTCAGTATTTACTACAGAGCTGCCTGTAAATGTCAGATAGCACGGACCGTTGGACTGACCTGTTCCATATGAAGTGTATATCTCATATTTGTCGTCTCAAGAGTCGAATCGTTAAACACAACCTCACCCGGCTTGTAATTGATATTCAATCCGCCATCAGAGCTGTTCTTGATTACAACCTTTGAGTCATTAACGGTAAGCTTTGCCGTACGGTAATTCGCGAACCGTCACCGGTCATCGTCGATCCGTTCTTCAGCTCGGATTCACCTCCGAGTAATGAAAAGCACTGCCTATAGTTGCTGGATCCCTTTGCCTTATATACGTAGAAATCCGAATGATCCAGATGAACTCCGCCATTACCTCCGGCCGGGTCAAAATAGTACCACACACCTCTGGTCGTCAAAGAAGAGTCCGTCATATAAAGACCTGCGTACTGCTCGCTCAATTCATTCTTAGCCTGAACAGTAACATTGCACCTGATAAACCTTGAGTCTGTCGTATGAAAAACCGCGCCGGTGCTTTTCCATAGCGGATACTTTGAGCTTGTCTCTTGCAGTCCCTCGAGCTTTGCGTATTTATCAAGCGAAAAACCCTATTTCGTTTCCATCAAGATTATATATGCCGTCATTTACAGATGAACCGGCCTGAACTGTCAGTGCAGTCTTAAACTTGCTCATCCTAAGGGTGTTGCCGCCCGCCTGAAGCTTTGCTTTTGTTTGAAAGTGTTATTCCGTTAGCACTGCCGTCTCCCGTGTCGTAGTATTCCCTGCAATATCAAGTGTAGCAGGCTTATTGACTGGCGAATTCTTAACAGCAGCGGCACCGTTGTCAAAGGTTCCGCTATGTGAATAACGTCACCTTCAGAAGCGGCATTCACAGCGCGTTAATTGTCGGATATGTTGTAGTCTCGTTTGTTCCTATCCAAATCTTTCCGACGGAATCTGCATTTACAGTCGACAACGACTGAGGCAGCAACGATGCCTGTGACGATAATCATCGCTAAGAAGATTGTCAACCAACTGCCTCCGTACTTCTTTGTCATATGTTCATTCCTCCTTATAAAGTTATACTGCTATAAGTCGTTGAGCTGACACGAAATTTCTCGCACCACGTCAGAGTCCCGATGCTATAATCGATAAAAATCAGTGACCGGAGCTCGGAGAATGACAACACTCATTAAACAACTCATAATGCACAATTATACTTTTTATAGAATAACATAAATGAAAGCTTTTTCAAGTCAATTCATATCGACACACGATAATTCATCACAAAAGTACGAAATATTCGTCATTCTGCATATAAATCTTAATACATGCAATTGATGATATTGTACCGAGCAGCGGAATTACAGGTCAGGATGTAGAAATGACAATCATCATGTCAATGTATTATACTATTTATAGTGTGAATTGCCGGTTATAAAAATAAAGCCTATAAAAAGTGTATCGGTGCGCAAAATAGGCTCTTTTTGTTTGCAAACAACGGCTCCGATGCGATGAGCTCCACCTTGGCATGACAGATATCAGAGCTGTTTCAGGATATTATATTGTTATGTGATTGTTATGTGCCGGAATTCATTTAATGCAGCTTTGCAGAACTGCCGTTGTTTTACGTATTTATTATAGTCTTCCTCCGAATACAGGGAAAATCCGTATTCGCCATAACTTTCAATCTTCTCACATCCTTGAGGAGCTCCATATCCTCATCGAAATAACAAAAATCCACATCCGCATTTGTTTTCATATGCTCAAGATTTGCAGTTTTAGGAAGCACAACCATGCCCAGCTGAATATCGTAACGAATGCACAGCTGTGGAATGCTTACACTGTTATCAGCCATCTCTGCAATCTTTTCATTCTTCATAGCTTCTCCATGGGCTACCGGAGAATAGGCCTCCATTATGATACCCTTCGACTGGCAATATTCAATAAGGTCCAGGGGAGTGTTGGAGATATGGCAAAGTACCTGATTTACCATGGGTTTCGATCTCACAGCCTTTCCCAAAGATTGTCAATGTCTTCTCTTATGAAGTTTGAGACTCCGATAGCTCTAATCCTGCCGGCCTTATAGGCATCCTCCAGGGCTCTCCATGCTTCTCTGTTTCCTTCGATATAGCGATTATCAGACTGGTTGACCTCAGTCCACGGCTGAGGAGAATGGATAATCATCATATCGATATAGTCAAGCCCCATCGTTGCGAGGGTTTTGTTTATTCCGGCGGCAGCCTCTTCATATGTCTTGTGTTCAGCAGCTACCTTGGAGGTGATAAAAATTTCTTTTCTATCCACCCCACTCGCACGCACTCCTTCGCCAACACCTTTTTCATTTCCATATGCCTGCGCTGTATCAATGTGGCGGTAACCAAGCTTTATAGCTGCCCTGACAGCATCTGCCGCCTTGTCATCATCAATCAACCATGTTCCGAGCGCCAATCTTGGCACCTCAACTCCATTCACTAATTTTACTGTTTCGTTATACATATTCCCTCCTATTTTCTAATAAAGCTGTTATCCTTATCGGGCATACCGCTTTCGTCATTTACATATCGTTCCGAGCGCATATGAAGGTCATATTTTTCGCGCAGAGCTGATATCTGTTCCATCATCTCCGATCCGTGATGAGCATCCAAGGTCGTCTGATCTCTCCAGCTATCGATGAGCAGGACGGTTTCAGGATCGTCCAACGATAGAAAATACTCATATCTCAGGTTCCCGTCCTCATTTCTGATTGCATCTGCAACCCCGGAGCTTTCCATTTCTTCCACGAACATTCGTGCCCTTCCACCCACTCCACTATAGTACAAATTCATAGTGATTTCCATCTTTACACCTCCGTTTACTATAATAACGTTGCCGCATTTGTCTTATATATCTGCTCTCGGATTTTGTCATAATCGTGATTTTTATCCAAGTGAGCTTTCTTTGCAATTATTACACCTGCGGGAGAATGAGGATAGTCAGTACCGTACACGATATGACTGTCATCTGCTGCCATTCTGAGCATCGCCAGCTGCTCCGGTTCCGGATCACCGGCAATATCAAAATACAATTTTTCAAATTCCGACTTAACATCAACTGTTTCCATCATCCCCATTGAAGAAAGGATACGGAAACACCGATAAACCGTGATAGCATATACGGCAAGAATGACCACAGTGCGGCACAAACCACCTGATGTTCGGAAACCGCGTCATGGTACGGTTTGCAATCATATTTAACACAGCTCTTGTGGTGTCTGCCGGATATTCATAGATTGCCGCTACTTTTCCCGTAATAACGTTTTTCCGGTCTCAATCTCGCTCTGCACGGATGTATGATTACAAGCGAGCCTCGCCGGTTCCATTCATCCATCAGCGGATCAAACAGCTTGTCTCCGAGATAAACACCGCCCATATTCGTAGCCGTCTTCATACCGACAGCACCAAGCTCATCCATCGCGTAGGAGGGTTTCCTCTACTTGCCCCGCTTCGTCAGGCAGCGGTGCAATGCCGACAAAGCAAAATTTATCTGCATTGTTTCTGACTAAATCAGCAATATCTTCATTGATCTTTCTTGCCGCCATCCTGGCCTTATCATTATCACCGTTATAAATATGCGGCACAGGCGCAGAGAGACGGCATAATCGATACCCGCTTTCTCCATAAAATCAATATGTTCTTCCACACTCACGCTGAGCGGAAACCGTCCTCCTCGACAGGGTCAATACCCAGCTCGAAATTGCCGTCCGAAAAACATCTGTCACCGGATGCGTGTGAAAATCAGTGCATCGGATATCATCAAAATTCTTCATTATGTACCGCACCATCCTTATAGCTTATAAATCAACATTCCGAAATTACCGGACACTGCAACCAGTATTCCGATCAAAAATCCGTAGATGCTGTTCCTGAACGATATACGCAGCTGCCGCACCTGTCACCAGAGATCCGACAGACAGGGGCGACATCCACAACGGTAGCGAAAAACGGTCGTGGTAATAGACACTATTCGCAAGGACTGAAGCAAAAAACAGTATCAATGCCGCTGTCATGAGCACCATCGTAAACATTCTACCCGCCTCTCGGTTATCCAAAAATTTGAACCCGACCGTAATAAAGATTGACAGAGATTACAATAAAGTAATGACTAAACATCAGCCGTAATGCTCTGTCCGTCCTATGATGATTGCAAAAGATAATGGATCTGCGTCACTAACGGCCGAACAGCACAAGAATCACGGCAAAAACAGAATCGGGCGCAGAGAAAAATTTTTTGCATCAAAAGAAATCCGTCATCCTACTGCCCTCGCCAAAAGGTGATTATGGTAATAAGTTCAAAGCGTTCCACCAGGTGAGGAAAAGCTGATGATACTGATATTGAACTTACCACCGGATGAAAAAGGCGGAAAGCACCAACAAGTACTGCAATCGTGTCCAGCAAATGACCGCCCGATCCGCGCACTAAAGCAAGATGCCGAACGCGCAAAACTATGAGACAATCTACAGCGGGGATGATCAGCGGGTTTTTCGCCGCTCCAATATCCTGTCGCTTCAGCCTGTTTGGATATAATACAGCGCGGCCACACACAGCAGCATCACCAGCATAGCTAAGTTAAAGGTAAGTGACATTTCGTTCCACTGTGCCGAAATTGTATTGGTCATATAGACTGTGGCAGTCATATTGACCGCTGTCAAGGCATATTCATACCACTTCCATCTACCGTAACGGTTTACATAGTTCGTCAGGTAAAGCCACGCCTGCAGAATTACAAAGCAGATAACAATATATCGCAGGAATCCGGCCATCGGAATGATACCCCTCACCGGCTCCTCGATTAAAAGTGTCAATCTTGAAATAGCATGACATAGATTGAGATCGTAAACACGTTCAATCAGTTCAACTCTCTTTTCCTTTACATTCATACAGGCATTTCTCCTCATAATCACTTACAGTATATCGTCAAGCCAGCCTTTGATTTCCGTTTCGTTCGGATGATTCAACAGCTTTCCTTGCAACCACTTCACCTCGCCACCGACATTTTTATGAAGCTCCGTGTCGCTTCTTCCCACACCGCTGCCGCCTGATGTGCAGAACGGAGCGATGACCTTTCCGCCAAAGTCATAGCTTTCAAGAAAAGTCTCAATAATACGTGGAGCCACACCCCACCATATCGGAAAGCCTATGATTACAGCATCGTAGGAAGTCATATCCGCAACTGTAGCTGCAATTCTCGGCCTTGAGTTCGGATCCTTCATTTCCAGTGAACTGCGGCTCTGTCTGTTGGTCCAATTCAGATCGTCCGCTGTGTATATCTCCTCGGGTACAATCTCAAAGAAATCCGCTCCTGTAATGCCGTCAATCTCCTCACCGATACGCTTTGTCACACCGCTCGCTGAAAAGCATGCCACTAAAATTTTCTTTTCCATTTATTGACCTCATTCTACATAAATATCAAATTCGTTAAATCTGTCATGGATTTGAGGATTTAACGAACAATCGCGATTACAATTAATCCTCCCCAGAAGTCTGATCAGGCAAGCATAAGTAATCTCATAAATTGTATTATCTACACTAATCGACACCCGCTTTCCTCATCGCCACTTTCTGCTTCTCCGTAGCCGATGTATACGGGTAGATGCCGAACATGAACGGGAAAAACACATAGATAAAATCCTGTATGTCATCAGAGCTCATATCGGGGCAGAACTTGTCGGATACATCTCACAGTCACGCAGCGATTCTCCATATGCCTTTTAAAAAGATGCGAGCAATTCAGGTGCTATTCAGCTCTCATGTCATAGTTATTCATAGACAATAATTTCAACAGCTGAACTCTATCACTTTAACGAATCCGCTATCTTTGCTGGAAAAAAGCTGTTTCCGGTCAGACTGTCATTCTCGTTCAAAATTCGGATAAGCACTTCATTCCAACGAAGGTACTCCCGTGCAAACAGAGCGGAGAAAAATCTCTTCCTTAGTCTCGAAATACGTGTAAATAGTAGGTCTCGAGAAGGATGTTAGATTCCCGATCTCCTTCAACGTGATTTCCAAAACTTATCGTCTGATATAAGCGCTCACAGGCATTAATGATTTCTTCTCTTCGTGCCACTATCAGCGTCTGCGTTTCTCTTGCCATATCCTCTCCCATGGCTCAGCTGCGCATATGTTTACTGACGTCATGTCGGTTGTCATTATACGCAATGATTGACATCATGTCAACATTGATCACCATACCGGTAAAGGGGATAAACGCCAATAGCAAACCTCAGCAATGTAGTCTGCCGTGCGTAAATAGAATCCGCCCAATCATTCGCATGCAGAGACAGAGGATAAGCGTCGCATTTTATGATACGGCATATAAAAACAACCGGTAGCACAGCTGCCGGTTGTCGATCTTTAAAATTTCTATCGTCCGCAAGGTACATTTGTTCAACAACAACCTTCATCGGCTCAAACTCAAGACTGTTTTTCTTCTCCACAGACTGAATGCAATGACTGCGATTGAACCCAGTAATGCCGCTCCGTGAGCTAAATATTACTGCTGTCTCCTGTCTTCGGCACATGCGTTGCCGTTATTTTTACAGTATTTGAATTATTCGGTTTCGGTGTCTTTGGCGTCTCCCATGCATCTTCAGTATTGGTAACAATAAATCCGCCTCTGCATCACCTGTTATAGATGTTGTATATCCGGAAGCCTTTCCTCCTTAACGGTATACCGATCTCTGCCATCATTATATGAGATTGACAAAGGTATGCTGCCAGCTGTTGCTCTTATTAAGGGTAACTGCACTCTTGCTTTTTCACCATCCGCATATAAATAAATCTTCGCGGAATCACCTTCCTTACCGATCCATTTCTTTGTGACTGCAACTCGTATTTTCCGTGTATTAGGAATGGCCCTTGAAAAGCATCTTGGTAGCTGAATCGAAATCCTCTGCATCAACGACAATATCAGCAGACTTGATGAAACCGTGCGGAGCTTTTACCTCGCCGAATAATATATTTGTCTTTGAGCATATCTTTTGCAAGCTGCACTGCCCTTTTTCATCACTTGTAATCCTACCGACTACCTGTCCGAGCGCACACGTATAACATCAAAGATCGCCCCTTTCAAAGGGTTTCCCTGTGTATCTGTTTTCTTGATTACCAACGAAAAAACATAACCTTCCCCTGAGCCGCCCGCTTCATAAATCTGATAGCTTGAGCTGTGATTATATGTCTTTCCGTCATTAGTAAATGTAGCCTTGTTAACGAATTTTTTCACTCGGCTGATGTGCAATTTGTAACGATAACGGAACCAACCCTCGTCCCACGCAGGTAAATTACCGATATTTATAGTGGAAAGCGGAACCGTTATACGTGATTTTCGCCAGCATACTGGCTTGTCACCGTTACAGGGTCGGTCATCTTCACATCATCACCGGAAGGTGTCATCTCCCACTTTCCTTGAAACACCTCCAAGGTACCCGGGATATAGGTTACACCGGGATTTAAAAGCGTATCCGTTATCTTAGCATTGATCAGCTCTTTATTTTCCTGATTAATCTTTATCTGATAGATGCCGACTGTGCTGTCCTGACTCCATCCAGCCCGATTTGATAACAGGCTGTAACGATGCTTCACCCGCTTTGTAGTTAACAGCTCGGCAGGAACTGTTTCACCGTTTTACGGTCAGATTGACGGGCGAGTTTGTTGTGCAGACGTGTAAACAGAGTTGTCAATCTGAACATTGAAAAAGAACTTGCCTCTGATCTCAGTTTCCCTTCCACGCAGCTTGTGTAGGTTAAAATGACTTTGCCCGGCTTACCGTCTACCACTCTGCCGGTTGCAATAACGTTGCTTCCATCCTTGATCTCAAATGCGTTCGGCGATGCCGGTACTACGCCTACAGGAAGTGTAATCGTAGTTGTATCGCCTTCATGCACTGAATTATTCAGTAAGATATAATCAGCATTATCCGAAATGCATGCCAAAGCAGCTATGGTGCCGGTTATCGGATTCCCACTCGTATCAGTAACAGAAGCACCGGTAATCACATTGCTTAATTCATCTGCATAAATCAATGAAGCTCCACATTGAAACAGGCTCCCGAAGCCTATTAACAATGACATCAGTATCCCAAACCATCTCTTTTTCTTCATAACTTGAGGTTTCCTTTCCGGATTATTATCGGTTTAGATAGGAATTGTCACAAAAATCAGACTATTTGTGACAGTATTCAGAACTACACAAGTGTAAGTGTAGGAGTATTCATGAAAGAAATATCGCGTTTTCTAAGAATTTTTAAGAAAATGGCACGTATCAGAATACGGAACAGTAAGTCTACCTTTTTTAACAAATTACCGTGCTGTTCTGCAATCTTAATGATAACGAAAACAACGTACTGCTGGGCTCGTCGACTTTGAAACAATGTAGATTTTTCACAGCTCCTTCTGCTGCTGCTTGACAAAGCTACCGACGCGCGTCCACTGGCACCGACTGCAGATGCCGTAGGACGCTAAAATGAAATATACATGAAAGCCACGGCAGTTACTCCTTATAACCGGTCTGTTTCAACCTTCCCATCCGCCCAAAAGCGATGCATGTGCTTCGTTCTTAAAAGTCTCGCACCTTCTCTCCGCAGGCTGATTTTTCCTCTCTCCATTCTTTACTGCCACAAAAGCAAAATCTTCCCGTTCTTTTTCGGTCTGCCAAAGGTAACTACGTCGCTTCTCGAATACCTTCCTTCTGTCTTTTGATGAATATTTTCCTTCGTCTCCACTTCAGCCACATATGAGAAAAGCCTGCAGTACCAAATCCGATATAAACCGGCTCCGGTAAGTCCATTTGACTTGCGTCTGGGTATCCAGCAAAGGGAATTCCATCACAATAATAATGCTGCCTTCTACCTTCGTAATAATCTGCCACCGCCCACGATTTCATCGTACACCTCCGACCCAACCGATCCATGGATTTGAGCCTATGCCTCATCCTCCGCCTTAAGTTTCTTCAGCATTCTGCGATACCCTTTTCGTTCAAAGTCCTTTCCTGACTCCCTGTCGATGAAAATGTATTTCTTTTCTGTATACCGTAATCCAGAGATAGCAGACATCTGGACGTGCAATGTTCTGATCCCTGCTGGAAACTCGCATCATGTCCGCAGCGCATCGCATAAAAACCTCTCTCACAATATTCTTTCACAGTGTACGCCTACAATCATCTTTTACATACATGTCTGATGCTTTCTTATTAATACTTGGTTGATTATTATGCAGAGCTCACTCAAAGCTCGTAGCTTTCTTCTCTCGCACAAATCGTTCTCGGCAGTTGCTCATACGATCTCACTCTCGTTTTACATTTCAGGATATATATCTTATCTGCATAATCGTAAGCATTGATTACATATTGTCAACGTGCATGTAAGTGCTATAATCCCATGTGGTCGATCAATGAACTACAGTAATAATCTCGTCGCAGCCTTGATGCGCGATAGAGATATTTGTGAGACCCTGAAGTCATCTGGCGCTGGTTGTCATATTCTTCAGGACAACCGAGCTCATCGCTGCCATCCGCTCGTGGAACGGCAGAAGGAGGTTGATTATGAGAGAAAGTATCTAATCCTCTAAGTTTCTTGCGCAGCACGCTTCTGGTGCTACTGGACCAGTCCTTGAAGCTGACAGGATTAAGGAGCGTACCTGCAGGACCGCTGTACATGCTCATTCCTGACGCTGTCCCAAGGTAATTGCGCCGTTCTTATGGTCCGAGTGCAGGGGCCGTCCTGGCGGGAGTATTTGGAATAGTCAGCTTTTATGGATGCACTCGGGAGCGTATCCGTTGCTTGACCGGAGCATTTTCTCGTTTGCACCCTGTCAAGACGTTTATACTCTGTGTTGTGATGAGGATGATTGATGGGTCTCAGCGTTGGTCTTATTTTCATGGCAGTTAATAAGGCTGGTAAGAGGCAAAACAATAAAGCATATTCAATCGGATCGATCGCACCTCTACTCAACACACTATTCTTCATGTGATTTATTGTGTCTCTTGCGTTCCCCACTAGCAAGCATTCAGAATCTGGTTCATACTCTGAGGTAAGTAATCATTGAACTTTGTAGTTACTTGTTGGATTAAGGCTGGTCGAGGCTGTCGTGTGTGCACTAATGCAATTCACCGACATTGACACGATATGGGAGTAAATCCATCAAATAAAGCATAGATTTCGTCGCGATACTTATGAGAATAGTATATTTAGAACGCTATATATTCAGCCATGCAGTAGAATCGACCCTTATGGCTTGTACACGTGGTTTATCTTATACACAAAACAAACCTCCAGAGTTGCAGCACAATCATGAGGTCGGTTTTCCTTATTCTAGTTAATAATATTAGTTCTCTTTTCTTCTTCTCCGATATCCTGTACCTTAAGTACTGCTCCTGATACGCCAAGGCACAGCATATAATAACCGGTCTGCATTATCTCCTGTCCTCAGCAATCTGTTTTGCTTTATCAGCTTTAGGTTTATGCGGTTTATTCGAACTGGATTATCAGCAGCCTTATTTACCTTAAATGTGTATGAGATTAAAGTGAAACATCATGCTTTGGTTACCACTGCATCTTCTACGGTAGACTGTTTGTATGAAAGAAATAGCTGCTCTCTTACATCATCTGAACCTGCCATGTCTTTGCAACTTCCATAGAATCTGTGCAGTTCATCTGTCTCCCACAACACTTCAGTGATAGTTACATTTTCATTTACAACAGCCTTGCTGTTGACCAAAAGCGTAACCTCTTTTAGTACTAATTGTTTTAGGTAAGCATAATAGTCTCTATTGATAAATATCGTTCTCATTTAATGAAGGGTGTATCAATTGTGGTTTGTCGCCCTCTTTCTTTCTTAATTTGAGAGAATTTAAACCTTCAACTCGACTTCAGATGGTTAGCATTGGAATTGTTCCTCTGGGTATATTGGTGATAAATACTAATTCTGGATGGTAGCTATATAGACTTCTGTTCCATGAGTTTTCCATGCCGTTCCTTTGGTGTCATTAATGTCCCCACAACCTGCTATTTTTGCCATTTGCTAAGATTGTCTAATTTAACGGAAAAATCAAGATTAAGTTTATGATATTTGTGATCCTGGATGCATTTTCAGTATTGTTGTTAACAGTAATACCATATACGTTTAATTGATCTGTATGTAATTCAGATTTGAACTGAAATTAAATGGTTTGTGGTTTTTTCTTGATAGTTCGGATCACCGTGCTTCCCTCATTATCCTGTAATTCCGGTTTGATATATAATCGACATATCCATTCCTGCAACATATGTTAAGGAAGGAATACTCTGAGCTATAGTTTTAAGCAGCTACATCACCCTTCTTACGCGCTATCAATCTACATATATATACAACCGGGGTATCACAGAGACTGGTCACGATATAGATGACGTAAGTCGAGAAGATAAGTGCTATTACTGTCCCGGTGTCATATACTCCGCAAATGCAAATACTGTATATAATGCAGAATTCACTAGCTGAGACAATAACGTTGAACCGTTATTTCTGAGCCACAGGAATTTCTCCTTATCTCCGAATCTCTTGTTCGTGAAATCCCACCACTTATGATACAGCCATACGTCGAAATACTGCACAATTACATATGCTGCCAGACTTGCAGACATCAGCCTTGGTGTGTGTGAGAATATTTCTCTGATTGCAGGTGATGCAAAGTCACTTGCACCGGGTGGATACAGAAGCCACGACGAACTTATAACCACAAAGGCAGCGGATGTAGCAACACCGGTGCACAGCTTTATGTGCGTCTTTTTTGCCATATATCTCACTCGCAATATCAGTGACCAGGAAGGTTGTCGCAAATAAGACGTTCCCCAATCATCTCATACCGAACGCCTTTACGAGGATAAGAACTTCAATGTTTGCAGTTATAGTCACCAGCACTGTCCGATGAAGTCCGTCCCTGCCAGATGTTGTACATCAGCACGACGCGCCTGCGTACAATCAAAGTGATGACCAACAGTAATTCATTACTCATAGTGTGTTTTGTCCAGTTCAGAGTGTATGAGTCCGAACGCTCCTTTCTTAATCTACAATTTCACGGAAATCATCTTACTCGGTTTCAGTTCTAATCGCATTCCGCGTATCACGCTCCAGCTCTGAAGCTACGTCTCGCTAAATGTTATATCAATACCGATTCACTGTGTTTGGGTAACAGATTAAATAAAAATACCGGCGTAAAACAAAACAGCTTACTTTCATGTTAGTACCCGTAGTTTGATAAACGGGATTGGTTTCCGAACTGCTGTGATTGTTTCCGTGCACAGCCTATGCGCGAGAAGGAATGGCTTGACCCTCCTCACTTTGCGAAGGTGATAACGAGCGACGGCAGGGACTATCGCCCATAAAGTTACAGCCAGGCGGTATTATGCGCCAGGCGGCTGTTTACGAGCCTATAGCATATGTAATGAAACCTTTGAAAATCTGGCTTGTCTTGCGGATATCGCGCCGGCCTTGCGGCACCAGATATGTATCTGCAAATGTATCAATAGCTGGAAGTCTCATCCACAATCCCCTTTCGCAAATTTCATTATATCCGTATATATTCTGACTAATGCCTCCATGTTAGGCAATGCAACTAACAGTCTTCTTAAGTAAAGGTCATCATCACCGCAGTGGCCCAACTAACCGGATGAATTAGCATCGGATTGAACCATATGAATCAATTTCCAAAGAACGTGTATACCCACACTGTTCTGACCCACACTTTTCGATAGAGTCACTATCGCAGGGCCAGTGGTGTCCATAGCCTCTCCTTACCACCTGACAACGTCCTCAATCGTGGCGTTGAGAACCTCCGCAGCATCAGTATCGATAAGTCTTACATCTCGTATTCACATAACAGATGCATCGTTGAATAACAAGCTGGTACGCCCTTTCGGATATTATCAACGAAATGCGCCAAATATGTATCATCGACAGCCAGTTCAATAATAAAGTCTGTTTTATGATGTCCTTGCAGCGCTTGTGGTTTCCCGCTCCATGGTTCTGACCGATAAATGCATAACAGCTGCCTGTCCGAATGCGTTTGAGACTGATGCGCCATAATTTCGATATTGAACGAGCCGTGGCACCGGCCATTTGCGCATCAGAACCCTAACCCATTGATAGCCGACTGGATGAGCAGATTGGATATAGAAATATACTACCTTGTACACGGATCGAATATACAGGAGTTGTGAGGTGATGCGACGATCCGGCAACGAGCGCTGAGATGAATGCGCTGCACCGTCATGGTTTCCGAGGGCTTTGCGGCCGAAGCGTGCGTTAGCGATTACCGTTTGCAATTGCAACTCCTCGACGTCCATGCCCTGCGGCACGAAAGGTTGAGCGCACGTTAACTGCTCGAGAGTGGCGACATGTAGTGCGCGTCTTGGTGTCACCCTGACTAGTCGCCGATTCAGATTGTACGGCGCGGTAAAGCGGCGTACCGCCGAAATAGATCCTCAAATTCTGATCCGAAAGCGGCGCAATGCAGCGGCACCTCCAGCATCTTGACTATTGGCCCCGCGATAAGATTACCGACTACAGCAATAATCAGCCCGCTTATAACAACAGTATAATTGCCGTATGCGCAGCCCTGCTGACACCAGCCTTATCGTTTGAGCCGGTAAATCTGGGCAACATTACATTTGGCTCCGACCGAAATTCCTACAAACAAATTGATAATCAGTCCGACGACGGTGCATTGCCGACAGCCGCCATGGGTTTGCGACAAACGTGCCGGTACCAGCTGCTGTAGCGCATGGTCAATGCCAAGAGGCAGCAAGTAAAACCTTCTTCCATATACTACCATGGAAGGTCGCTCATATCATTGAATTTCATTCCTTCTTCCTGCATTACACTGTTACTTGTCAGACGCTTCGGACATACGGTCACCTGGCCGTAGAAAACCGTGCGGAACGGATCACACATAAAACCATGCTCCTCCTCGGTAACTTCTCTATATCCATTATCTTGTCGCAGTATACGTGGAATAAACTTTACCGCAGCCTCACGCCTGATGATATGCGTTAGCTGTCTCATGACTCGTTACCTCGCATATTCGAAACAGGCCGCCCGGTTGTACCGACTGCGGCGTATTTGCTGACGATACCCTCGCCAATCATGCGCTGCGATGTCTTAGCCAAAGCGTAGTGACCTGTCGCCTGATCCTTTCCGGCAAAACCGTACAGCTCGTTAACCGTAAATGCGTCCGGAATCGAAGAGATGCTCACGAACCATCATGCTGTGGTTCTATATCTTTTCTTAACTACTGTCACCTATAGATTCCCAGAAAATGGTTTTCAACTCCCATGAATTGAAAACCGTTAACCTATTCCTTTTCATTTGCTAAGTCAAACGGTGCATGAAAATATCGTTGCTTGTGCCAGTACCCGCATCGAGTTGAGGATACAGATTATGCTGACACCTACATCTCCAAATACCGCCATCATCGAGCTGAGTCAATCAGCTGATAAAATCAGTATGATGATCTTGACACCGATTGCAAATGCGTGTTGGATTTTACGATTTTCCATAGCGTCCTGCGTGAATTCTTAGAATTAATAGCTTACGGAGATCATATAGCACGATATCACTGGCGATTGCTGCATCGTCCGGGCCCATGGCAATCCCGTAAACCTCTTGAGAACCGGTGCGTCGTTGACCGTCACCCACTCCGACTTGCCGTCGCCACCACACCTATTGCGATCAGTTTCTCTAACTCAGGGTTTTATCTGCGAGGAGCGCTCATGCCAACCTCATCAGCGAGCTCCCTTCTACAGTCTCTGCAGCAGCTTGCCTGTCTCCGCTCAACATAACAGTCTGCAGATGCCCTCGCGCTTGACAGCAGCTATGCTTTCTTTCGCGTTCTCGCTCGGCAGTGTCCGAGAATTACTGTATTGTCCCGCCTATATGCTCCCGTCATATGATACGATGCTCAGCGTCCCGGCTTCGCGAGTATATTCATCGCTGATGTCGAAATGCTATTTTCCGCCATAAACGCGACTACCGGCCAACAGACGCTTCCATCCGGATCAGCTGTCGATTTCCCTGCCTGAGATATTCTGCCGTCGTTCCAATCTGCTCGTGTCCAGACTATCGCTTTCCACGGCTTCGTATGGACTTGCCAGTGGATGAGTTGCATACAGCTCACCATATGCACGCCAGCTCCAGCGCTCTGACTTTGCTGACGCCCTCTGCGGGCGACCTTTGATACCTTGAATTCTCCCTCGGTGAGCGTTCCGTCTTATCAAACACCACCGTATCAAGGCGCGGCTGCCTCGATACTTCCTTGACGGCACTCCCAGCAGATGCAGCTCTATGCCTCCAAGAGGCAACGGAACAGATGTGACAAGTGCACATGGGCAAGATACTATCAGGAAGTTGCAGGCTCTTTTCGATACCGTCTGCAGGATAAGTTGAATGCCGGCGGCAGTGAGGGGCCAGCAGTGCGGCGCCGATAGTTTACAATCGGTGTATTATGCTCTCGCAAACCTCGTAACGAGTTCTCGAGCACCGCCTTCCTCGTGCTTGCATTTCAACAAGCAAAAGATAACGCTATTGGAATCATCATACTCCCTGGTAACAGCAACCTTGAGCGTTCCTTCGTTCACACAGCCGGATAGTATATCATGGCCTTCTGGGAACTGACTCTCCTGTGAGTGCGAATTTGTGTCAAGGAAGGAGCTTCCATCTATAACCACTCCATCAAGCGGCACCTTGTCTCCGGGTCTGATAACGATTAATAACACCAATCTCAACATCATCAGGGAGAAACCTCTTCAGCCTGTCTCGTCAATATAAGCGCGGATTCCGGCGCTATCTCCATCATCTGTTGCCGACGCCTGGATTGTCCGACTGCGTAATCTGAAAAGCTTCACCTATCTGATAGAACAACGCATCCGCTGAGAGCTTCGGAATACTGAGCGTCGCCAAGCACCCAGTCAATGCGACGAGTCGCAATCATCATCAGAAAATTTTCATCAAGACCTGACCATTGCTAATGTTCCTTTGCGGCTCGGCTATTACATCGCAGCCGACAATCAGATATGGAATAAATAGGTCTGACCCAACGGCGTTCAGTCCCCTAAGCTTGCCGGTAATGTTCAATATATAGCACAGCAAAGCATATTAGAGCGACCACTATTCGTTTGTTTTCTATTACGCTGCTGTTCATCTCAGTCTACCTCGTTACAAGTGTTTCACTCCAGTATATTTCGTTACAAGCGTCCCAATATAGGTTCGCGCATAATATTTCTAAGCGATCGCTGCACATATATCGAAAATAGATTATTCCCCAAGAGCGATCGGTTTGCTTTGGCGGCTCCAACCTCAAACTCCGACTCAATTTTCTTGCAATGTGATGGCTGTGGTGATTTGATCAAATTGCTCATTGCAACAAGGTGAACTTCTGAGCCAGAAAGTTAACCCAGCCCCTCAACCCATCAACCTTAGTTGCATCTTCAACCTTTGCACAGTTCACAATCAATCTCGCACTTGAATTTTTTCTTCGCAGTTTGCTCTTTTATACGATACCTTGGGTGGTTTTATAAATTTCGTCGATTGTAATCTACACCGCTTCTTGTCAGATCATCAAGTACGCTATTCGCCATGATAAGACCCATGCCGTTATATATAAGCCGTCTATTTAGAGCTATAACTCTTGATATGCTCTCTGCCAAACAGCGATTATAGTCCTGACATATGTCGGCCAGCTCATGAATCACCATCTTGCCGGCTCTCGAGAACTTGACCAACTTGTGCTTCCAAGCCCGAGCTGATGGGATATAGCAGACTGTCTGTGCCCAAAGCCTCGGCAGTGCACACGCACAGCTTTTCTTCGAAAAGTGCGAACAAAATCTTCATTCTGGTGGAATCGCCAAATACCTTGAATAATTCAGATAAATCAATTTCGTCTTCGTCGGGCATTGCTCCACTACCCGCTCTACTGTGCTGCCGTGTGCCGCTAATCTCGCAGTGAGGTGTATCATTAATAGCCATAGCTCTCTTTTCAACACGAAAATAGAATTTCACATTCGTTCATATGACAATTATTCATATGTCTATTTAGAATGTCTCCTAATATGTATTCACAACTCAATGCTTTTATTAAAATATAATGATTTTCTCGTGCTCAGACCGGCATGTTTTATATGATATAATTTGTAAGCTAAATACAGATCAGGAGACTAGACATGTGCAAGAAAGTTCTCATGCAGGCGGCAGTGTGAACAGCAGTGTACTGCCCTTCTCGTACGAAATACCGGTTACAGAAACGACCGGCGTAACAATGTAATATATGACCATGCGATTGGTATCGGTTGGACGTGCTGCAGCGGCCGCATAAACGATGCATGCAGCGTGGCAAATAAATTAGATATTCTCTTTGGTATATGACTTCAGGGGCTGAGTTTGAAGAAGTCATCGATAAATTTATCCGTGCTATGAGCACAGTCGACACCTAACACCCATGCATCCAGTGCAACAAATTAAAATTGACGAGCTGTACGAAATGATCAAGAATTGAATCAGATTATATATCGCCACCGGCCACTACGCGATAATTGAACATGGGGATGACGGCAGATACAAGCTCAAAGCTGCGGATCTGTCCAGGATCAAAGCTACGTGCTGCGCTAACACAGGAACAGCTTGCACACGATGTTCCCTCTCGGCTTCTACACAGGCGAGCCGCAAAATCGCTGAATCATGGCTTCACATAAACGCAAAACGCAGGAGAGTCAGGACATCTGCTTCATTCCTGACGGAATATGCCGCGTTTATCGAAAGGTATACCGGCGAACACGAGCCTAACTTCGTGAATTATGGACTGGCAATGTGCTCCGGCGTACCTGAGCATCATCCACTATACGGTTGGGCAGAAAGGTCTCGGTCTCGCCCTCAAGCAACCAATGTATGTGCAGTATAAAGGGCTAAATCATGGAAGAAAGAAATTCAAGTGCGAGAGATTGATTGTGCGAACTGTACATAAGGTTGAAGATGCAATCAAAAGCTGGATGGGGTTGAGGATGCCAAGGTTAACTTTCTGGCTCAGAAGTTCACTCTTGTTGCAGCTGATGATAAATTTGACGAAATTCTGACTACAGCTATCAGGCAAAGAATTGAGTCAGGTTTGAGTTGAGCTGTAAGCAATAAACTGATCAAGCTCTTGAAGACAATCTATTTTCTTGGATATATGTGCAGCAGTTGCTTGAGAATATTGTGCGCCGGGCTTTATGTTGGGACATATGAAATATGCTGGAGCCGGAGCATAACGAAATTAGACCGGAGATATTAGTATGTGAAACAAACGAATAGTGGTCGCTCTGTATGCTTTGCTGTGCTTGTAACGAACATTACCAAGCAAGCTTGAGGTTGAACGGTTACGTGCTGTTCATAATCTGTTCATTCCATATCTGATTGTCGGCTGCGATGTAATAGTGAGCCGCAAGAACGTGGCAATGGTCGATTTTGATGAGGGTACTACGATGATGGTGCGACCTTCGCCGCATTTGGACTGGGTGCTTTCGGCGACGCTCAGTATTCGAAGCTCTCGCCGTGATGTGATGTCAGATGGTGAAACTTTTCAAGTTACCGTCCGGACAATCCAGGGCGTCTATAACAGAGATGATGGAAGATAGCGCCGGAATCCGCGTTATATTGAATGGAGACAGTGCTGAAGGGTTTCTCCCGATGATGTTGAGATTGGCAGCATAATCGTTATCGAACCGGAGATAAGGTTCGCTTGATGATGGTTATGAATAGACTCCTTCCTTGATGCATCTGCACTCACGGAAGTCGAGTTCCAGAAGGGTGTCGAAGGCGATGATATCATGTCGGCTGTGTGAACGGTGAAGGAACGCTCAGGTTGGGTCAGGGTATGATATTCCACAATTGCCAAGTTCGCCGAGCTTTGTTGAAATGCAAGCACGAGGCGGTCTCGAACTCGTTACGAGGTTGCGAGTATACACACCGATTATGGCAACGCCGCACTGCTGACCTCATGCTGCCGCCGGCATTCAACTTATCCTGGGCGAACGGTATCGAAACCTGCAACTTCCTGATAATGTCTTGCCCATATTACTTGTCATATCTGTTCCGTTAAGGTTTCTTTGGGCATAGGAGCTGCATCTAAGCTGGGAGTGCTCGTCAAGAAATAATTTCACCGAGGCAGCCGCAAGCGCAGCCCTGGTGTTTGTCAAGACAGGAACGCTCGCGAGGGGAGATTCAAGGTGGCAAAGGTCGTGCCTGCGAGGGCGTCAGCAAGCAGAGCTGCTGGAGCTGGCGGCATGTAGTTGGCTGTATGCAACTCATCCAGTGGCAAGTCCATACTGCCGAAGCCGTGGAAAGCGATGGTCTGGATACGAGCAGATTGAACGATTTGCACAGAATATCTCAGGCAAAGGAACGACAGCTGATCTGGATGGGAAGCGTCTGTTGGTCCAAGTCGCAAGCTTATGGCGAGGCCGCATTTCGAATATCAGCGGTAGACCATACTGCTGAAGCCGGGACGCCCGACATTCGCTATCGCCTGACGAGTATATAGGAGGGCATAGTAATGTTCGGATACTGTCAGGAGAACGCGAAAGAAAGTCTAGCTGCTGTCGAGCGCGAGGCATCCACGCAAGGACTGACATGCTGAGCGGAGACGGGCAAGCTGCAGCGAGACTGTGGCTGAAGAGCTCGGGTTGGATGAGGTTAGAGACTGAGCTGCTCCCTGCGAGATAAAATCTCTGGGTTAGAGAGCTGATCGGCAATGAGGTGTGAGGGCGACAGCAAGCTCCGGATATGTGGGTGACGGTATCAACGACGCACCGGTTCCTCATGAGAGCCGATGAGAGTTGCCATGACTCGCTCGGATCGGATGCAGCAATCAAAGCGGCGGATATCGTGCTTATGGATGATGATCTCCGCATAGCTTTCATTAATTCTGAGAATTGCGCAGGACCTGAAAATCGTAAATCAACATCGCATTTGCAATCGGTGTCAAGATCATCGCCTGATTTTATCGGCGATTGGACTTATCGATGTGGATGGCGGTATTTGGAGATGTGGTATCCAGCGCCAATCTGTATCCTCAACTCGATGCGGGTACTTCGGTACAAGCAATAACGATATTTTCGTACCGTTTTGACTTAGCAAATGAAAAGGAATAAAAATTCGTCGGTTTCAATTCATGGGGTTGAAAACCGGTTTTTCTGAGTCTATAGGGGTGATTGGAGCTGAAAGATATAGAACAACGGTACGATGAACTGGTGGAGTACATCTCTTCGATTCCGGGACAGCATTTACGGTTAACGAGCTGTATATGCTGCACTTTTGCCGGAAAGGATCGGAGCGATTGGTGTCACTACGCTTTACAACATCTGCAGCGCATGATTGGCGAGGTATCGTCAGCAAATACGCGGTCGGTACAACCAGGGCGGCCTGTTTCGAACCATGTAGGGTAACGGGTCGGTGGACAGCTAACGCATATCATTGCAAGTGCGAGGCTGCGGCAAGCGATACGTATACTGCGACAAGATAATGGATATAGAGAAACTTTCGAGGGAGCATGGTTTTTAAGGTGGATCGTTCACGGTTTTCTACGGGCTGTGCGGAGACTGCATGTCGAAGCGTCTGACAATAACAGTCAATATAATGCAGGGTGTTAAGGGGAATAAATCTATTGATATGAGCGACCTTCTCCATGGTAGTATGGAAGAAGGTTTAATTTTGCTTTGCCTCTGGCATTGACCAGCGTGCTACCTTGTCAGTGCGGCTGACGTAGCGGTACTCGGCTACATTTATCGCAAAAACTCATAGCGGCTGTCGCGGCAATGCCTGGTCGTCGACTGATTATCGAATTTGTTTGTAGAATTTCGGTCCGGGCCAACGTAATGCTGTCCAGTTACCGGCTCAAACATTCAGGCCGGTGTCAGCAGGGGCTGCGCATACGGCAATTATGCGTATAAGCGGGCTGATTATTGCTGTAGTCGGTAATCATCGCGGGGCCAATAGTCAGATGCTGGGGTGCCAAGCAACATTGCGCCGCTTTCGATCAGAATATTTGAGGATCCTATTTCGGTATGCCGTTTTATCGCTGTACAATTTTTGAATCGGCGTTTTTAGAAGTCAGGGTGACACCAGACGCCACTCATATGTCTGGCTACCTCGGGGTAGTTAACGTGGCTCTCAACCTTTCTTCGTCTTAGTAGTGGGCATGGATGTCGAGGGAGTTACCCATTTTAGCGGTAATCGCTAACGTAATTAGCTCAGGGCTGCTCCTGTACCACCAGAAACCCATGACGGTGCAGTGCGCATTCATCTCAGCAAGCTCAAACGGATCGTCGCATCACCTCTGCAATCGCCAAAATAGGTATTCCTTCGGTGTACAAATTGTGACTATCCAATCTGTCATCGATCGACTATCAATGAGTTGGTTCAATTTAATGGCCGGTGCTACAGCTCGTTTCAATATCAATTATGGCGTATTATGTTTCAAACGCATTCGGACGGGCGGCTGTTACGTTATCCGTTCAAGAACCATGGACGAAACCGGCACCGAGACATCATAAAACAGACTTTAATATTGAACTGGCTGTCGATGATAATATTTGGCGTACGATAATATGGAAAAGGCGCTATACCTGTTAACAACGATGCATCTGTTATTCAATACGGATATGAAACTTACGTACTGATGCCGGAGGTTCTTTAATTAGAGACGTTGTCAGGTGGTATGAGAGGCTATGGACACTCACTGGGCCCTACGATAGTGACTCTAATCGGGGTGTGCGGCGACCAGTGCAAATTATACACGTTCTTTGAAATTCTACATGGTTCCAATCTGGTGGTCTATCGGTTAGCTGGGAAGCGACTGCGGTGATGATGACCTTTGTGTTTAAGAACCTCAGAAGGTATTGCCTAATACAGGCATTGATCCTAGAATATATGCAGATATAGTACGAAAGGGGATTGTGATAGGACTTCCTGCAGCTATTGATACGTTGCAGATACATGTATCACAATTTGCCGCATGCCGGCGCGATATCCTGAGCAGCGATGCTTGTGATTTTTCGTGCTGTTTGGCTGTATATGCTATGGGGCTCGTGCCGATAAGCCGCTCAGGGCATACTGCCTGCGGCTGTAATCATGGGCGATAGTCCTCGTACTGCTCACTGTTATCGCAGCGCAGGTGAGGAGGTCGTTCGTCCGCCGCGTATGGGCTGTGCTGCAAAACAATTTCATACAGCAGTTCAGAAACCATCCTGCTTTATCAAAACTGGGGAACAGGAATACGAAAGTAAGCCGGCGTTTTGTTTTACGCCGGTATTTTGTTGTCTGTTAATGCAAATACAGTGGAATCAATTGTTTGATATAACATTGAAACGACGTAGCTAGAGCTGGTGATGATACGCGGAATGCGATTAGAACTGAAACCGGTAAGATGATTTCCGAAATTGTCGATTAAGAAAAGGAGCGTTCGTTCATACACTCTGGTCCGGACAAAACACACTATAGTATGAATTACTGTTGGTCATCACTTTGATTGTAGAATACAGCGCTGTCGTGCTGATGTACAAATATCTGAGCAGGACGGACTCTGCCAGACAGTGCTTGCGACTATAACCTGAAACGACGAAGTTCTTATCCTCGTAAAGGCGTTCGGTGGGGGTGACGCTGAGGGAACATCCTTTAGAGCAAGCCTTCCTGGTCACTGATATTGCAGTGAGATATGTAAAAGACGCACATAAACTGTGCACCTCGTGTTGCGACATCCGTTGCCTTTATTGGTTATAAGTTCGTCGTGGCTTCCTGTATTCACCCGGTGCAAGTGACTTTGCATCACCTGCAATCGATATTCTCCACATACCAAGGCTGTTCACCGTCTGGCAGTATATGTAATTGTGCAGTATTTCGACGTATGGCTTCTGTATAGGTGGTGGGATTTCACGAACAGAGATTCGGAGATGAGAGAAATTCCTGTGGCTCAGAAATAACGGTTCAACGTTATTGTCTCAGCTAGTGAATTCTGCATTATATACAATGTTGCATTGCGGGAGTATATGACACCAGGCAATGTCGCCCTCTTCTCGACACGTCATCTATATCGTGACCAGTCTCTGTGATACCCCCGTTTGTATGTATAGATTGATAGCGCGTAAGAAGGTGTAGCTGCCCAAACTATGGCTCAGAGTATTCCTTCCTTAACATATGTTGCAGGAATGAGTATATTTGATTATATATCAAAACTGGAATACACAGGATAATGAGGTGCTAATGGTAGTCCGAACTATCAAGATGATAAATACAATCATTTTAATTTCAGTTTTAAATCTGATTTTATTAGAGACGGATCAATTGAACGTATGAGCATTTCTGTTAACAATAATACTGAGAATGCATCTGTGGATCACATACTATTGGCGATAAACTTAATACGTTTCCGTGATGAACAATCTGTAAATGGCAAATAGCGGAGTTGTGGTGGGATATTAATGGACACTCAAAGAATGGCATGGAAAACTCATGGAACAAGAGGCTATAGCTACTGATTCCAGAGTGTTCTTGTCCTCAATATACCTAAATTGTATTACAGTTCTAATGTGTGTTTGAAGTTTAGGTGAAAGGTTTGAAATTCTCTGAAATTTAAGAAAGCAGAAAAGGTGGGCGATAAATACATAATTAGGATGCATCCTTCGTTAATGAGGCAGATATCTGCTAGAGACTATTGCTTACCTAAAAACAATTCGTGCTAGCAAGAGTAGTGTTGAAGGCTTTCAGGTCATTAACAGGCTGCTGTAGTAATGTAACTATCACAGGAAGTATTGTGGGAGTGAGGATGAACTTGGCAACAGATTCTGTGGAGATTTTAAAGACTAAGGCTGGTGCAGGTTTAGATGATGTAGGCAACTTATTTCTTTGCTGCTAAACAGTCTAATGCAGGAAGAGATGCAGCAGCTCCCGAGATAAGCCTAATTTAATCTCGCCCATTTAAGGTAAATAAAGAACGATAATCCAGTTCCGAATAAACAAAAGCAAAAACCTGTAAAAGCGACAAAACAAAACAGTTGAGGACAGGAAGATAATGCAGACTGGTTATTATATCCTGTAACTTCTTGGCGTATCAGGAGCAGTACTTGGCAGCATAGGATGTCGGAGAAGAAAGAGAACTAATATTAATCTATTAAGTAAAATGACCTCTCAGTTAAAGCTAACCTTGAAGTCGGTTTTACCTCATAAGATAAACCATAGCTAAACTATAAGTGGTCCCGTTCACTGTATTTGGTTGAATATAGCGTTCTAATATACTGACCTATAAGTATCTACTTATTGAAATCTATAACTGTTTGATTTGGTTCCTCCCATATATCCGATGTCAATGCCTTGGTGATTATTGTGCTGGTGCACAGCATAGCCTCAAGCCAGCCCTTGAGATCCTACAAGTACAT